>Ga0099848_1000024_pt1 | contig 49337 bp, 59 predicted proteins | sample CB_VirMetaG_3_FD_78179 | JGI IMG/M metagenome (GOLD analysis project Ga0099848, IMG submission 78179) | Freshwater to marine saline gradient viral communities from Chesapeake Bay - CB_1508_1S Viral MetaG | ecosystem: Environmental > Aquatic > Marine > Coastal | place: USA: Chesapeake Bay...
CGCAGGGCGGCGGCGATTTCGCACGTCATGTGATCTGGGGCGTTCATTACCGCTTCCAAGATGGCGCGGGCGGCGGGGGACAGCGGCGAAGCGATGGCGTGCCCGCACATGAGTAACAGCTCTGTGCTTTCGGCCTCGGTGAGGTCGCTGTCGTAGGAATCATCGAGGATGTCGTTCATTTGCGAGGTTGACTAATTGGACAGGGATTCGACCGCTTTGCGGATCAGGTAGTAATCATCCTCGATGTCTTCAGCAGTGCAGCCTTCGTGGCCGTCTGTGGCCATGAAGCGGTTGAGTGCCTGGAGCGCCTGCTCCTTCAGGCTCAACGGTCTCGGGCGGCGGTAGTTATACATCTCGGTCACATCTTCTTCTTCCCATGTAGCGCATCGCTCGAGGTATTTTCCGCAAGCCAGCAACTCCTGATCGGCCCCCCAGCAGGCGGCCTGGGTAGCAACGTACTCAACGAGACCTAGCTCGTCATTTTCGGGACCATCTAGATACCACTGCTCCACCAGCTCCGGCGGTGGGGTCATTGGGTCGTTTACAGTCATGGCAATCGAGCGTGTTAATTACAAGTCTTTGATCCGTTCAGCAAAGCGGCGCAGATAGGCCATCTGTCTACGTTCTTGCTCGCTCCAGTTCTCTTGCTTCGTGTTCAAGGCCCAGCAGGTTGGGAAGCAAAGGCCGGCCTTAGAGGCGGCGTCGATGATCTGCTCGTCAGTCATTGATTCTCCAGTTTAACGTCGGCAGCCAGGATTTCGTTGACGACACGGGACCGAAATTCTGTGACGGTCAACTTGTGGGCGCCGTCTTGGGTGTACTGAATGAGATAACGGGTGCCGGCAGCTTCTGCTTCCTCTTGGGTATTACAGGAACCTCCGGCCACCCACTCTTCTTCTGCGTCCACGAGCTCCCAGTTATAGTAGAGGTCATTCATTACTGTGTGGGCGGGAAGTGACAAATCGGTCATCAAACTGTTCCAGGGTGCGAGTGCATCGTGTCAAAGCCCATCCTAAGTCTACCGCAGAATCCCATTGTCAGGGTTTATGGAAATTAAAACAATCCTTAACTATTCGAGGTCTTCTGTCAAATTTTTGTACAGAGGCGTTAGTTCTACCCTGCCATTTTCGATGTCCTCTATTAGCTCGTTTAGGTATTCCAGGAATTCTTTTGGATAAGTTTCATCAAGGTTGATAGAAGTCCAAAACCATTGATAACATTCTTCGTAAGGATCATCATCACCAAGGAGAGCATAATCTTCGTAGTTTCCCGTGACTAAATCACGCCACATTCTGAAGTTGTTGCAAATTTCTCTCCAGCCAGTTGGGAGGCAGTGTTGTAAATAGTATTCAACCCAAGTCAATGTCGTTCTCCTCGTATGTTGTGTTGAGAGCAAGGAAATCATCGCGCCAGTTTCTTCCAAAAATATCGAAAGAGAAACCTAGTCGGCCGATAGAAACAGTGAATGAGAACAATCTACCGTACCCCATAGAAATACTGAGATAAGGCCATTCAAGTAATTTGCAATATTCTCCAATGTCAAACGCAATCTGAAGCAGCGAGTAGCGCCTAGAAACAAGGAAAGCTGCATAGTACTCTTGACCGTAATCATTTCTGACGCCAAATTGGATTAGTTTCATTTCGCTTTGCTTGTTGATAATCTTGAAGCTTGCCGTTTTTGAAGTGGATACGCAATCGTGGCCAGTCTTCCCAATTCCCTTTGTATTCTACCGGGTAGATCTCAATATATTTAGTAATAGGAAAAACGCTCCAGGTACCATTCTCGCCAGTTGGAATCCACTCGAAGTTTAAGAACTTGTACTTAGAATCATAACGAGGATCGTCTTCGTTTATTATTTCAAAAGTGTGAGTGTTCGAATAACTGCCATGCCACAAATATCCAGAGGGATCTATGTAGTAGAAAGTCATCGTGCCACCAAGGCCGCATTCTTCTATGTCTTTCGTCTGGTTAACGCCCATGAAAGGCTCTGGTAGCTGATAACTGCTTCTAACCCAGTCAAACATTCCCATTGGTCTTACTCGTCACCATTGATCACGTCCTGGTCGGAGACTGTGCCCATCGGGCCTTTCGCGAGACGTGCTATTTCCACGTCCATTTTTTTCCATTCTTTAAATTTGCTATCTAGATCTTCATCCATTGTCAGGTCGTACTCTTTGCAAACCTTGCGCTGATCGTCTAAACCTACCCATTCATTAAATACCAGTGACATAGCGCCAGAACGAATAGATCCAGGAGCCATCCCTACACAAAGAAGAAACTTTTCAAATAGCTTGAAATATTGCTGGGCATTAAGGTCCGACGCTGGTGCGGTAATCAGGTAATGCTCTTCTGGAATAGAAGTGTCATCGTACCAAGATGCCGTTCCGGGGACAGCCTCCCAAGTAGCATCGTACTTAAACTGGACTTCTGCGGTGTACGTCATTTCGCGGTTGCGTAAATAGTTAAAATTTTGGGCAGTGAAGCAGATACACGGAGCTAGCCCCCTGGTTAAGGCGCCACCGAACTACGTCGCATTCCCTGTACTTGCCAACGACTTCGGACTGCTCGGATAGTACGCTATCAGGGTAAACTACCTTTAAGACAAGGACGGCACCAATAACGCCAAAGCAGATTAAAAGAATAGTCAAAACTCCTGTAAGAACTTCAATTAACGCTTCTTTGTTTGATTGGTGCATTTCCAGGCATAAAAAAGAAGGGGCTACCCCCTTCAGTATACGTAGAAGCAGTTGGCCAATTACAGGACGGCGTAGCAGACCCTAGCTACACCCTGGCTAGGGTCAGCAATCTGACTAAAGGCTCCGTAGCTAAGATCAAGTGATCTGCCGTGGACGAACGGCCCTCTGTCGTTGACGACAGCTATGACCGACTTTCCGTTATTTTTGTTTTGGACCTTCACTTTTGTACCCATCGGCAAAGATGGATGCGCTACAGAGACTCCGTATGCATCGAGTACTTGACCACTAGCTGTTCTACGGCCATGGTAACCATCTCCATGACCGTAATGCGATGCCAGCGTCTCGTTGTGATGGCAAGAAAAAGCCGGCGTGCTAGACAAAGTAACAAGTCCAACAGCGCCGATTGCTTGGATGAAGTTAATCAATAGTAAGTACAGAATTCAACATCGCTACCACCTAGCGACCAGGTCCCAAAAGGGAGTCAAAGACTGGATGTCGATTTGACATGTGTATATGCTACCAAATCTGAGGGTAGCTGTCAAATGTCATTTTGTTACTGAATGGCTACTTAAGTTTTTCATGATGTGACGAATTATGACAATCGTACCATACGAGCCAAAAACAAACAGAAAGCAGGGCAATAGAAATAGGTAAAAGTAGTGTGAGAGCATGATCAGACAGCGGCAAGATTGTCATTGAAAATAAGCCCATCAAGAACTTCGAATTTGTCTTCAGAAGGCGAAAGCCGGACACTTCTGTAAAAGTCGCGTCCGACCTTTACGTAGTCTTCGCCACAGCCAATACAAGCTGTACGCTTAGGAAGATTCTTGTTAATAAAAACACGTGTGTTTTTCTTAATGATTCCCAAGTGACCGAGACAGTCAAGTAGACCATTCAACCGCTCTTGAGTAGTGGTACTAGGAAACCCTTCAAAAGAGAAAACACTACCGAGTTGAATAGTCAAGCTCATCACTTCGTTGGTTCCCGGATAAACAGACAAAGCAAGAATCAAGTCATCATACAGATAAACGTTAAAGACTTTGGCACGCTTGTCTGTGCTGATTTCGACTTTCGTGTTACCCTCTTCGAAGCGACCATTTCGAATAAGGTCGTGTTCGAAATCCATCAGGTAATTGCAGGCAAACTGCGTCAGTGGTTTGTTTGACCTAGCCATAATGGGTTGGAATCCCGTTCAACAAGGTTCATGGTATCACCAAAAGGCTAGGCCTGTCAACCCCCCAGCTCAGACAGAAATCGAGATGGAGCCCTGACGGTTCAATTGATCATTTGCTTCGTAAAGAAAATCGTACGCAATATCTTCAAGGAAATTGTCGTCACAAAGCATGTCGGCAATATCATCACACAGGTACTGAAATTCCTCCAGGAACGATTCAGCCTTAGCAAGGTAGACAGGATGAGGATTTTCAATCATGTCGATGACAAGATCTTTTGCCGAGCTGAATCGCTTCATGCAGTCTTGCGCAGACGTCTTGGTCGCCATCGATTGGTGAATAACTGACCACAGTTTAACCGATGTTTTGAGATGGTTTCCGGCGGAGAGCTCCGTCCTTTTTCATTTTTTCCACTGTTTCCTTGTAGCCAGGCGTCTCCAGGTTGTGGCGAGCCAGAATCGCACCCCAATCTATGACGCCAGGTAGCTTTGCTCCGCCTCCTCCAGCGCTGGGTAAGCCTTCCCCGCTGGAACCTTCGAAACCCACCATGCTTTCTCCTCCTTTGAGAGTGGTTGAGCATACAGAGTATACACTTGCTGCCATCGGTGTCCATACTGGTCCATGCCAATGACGGCATAGCTCGGCACGCGAGAAGCTGCCAGATCGGGTACAAACCTCCTCCCAACCCGATTCCAGCTAGGTTCTTTACCTTTCCACGAGAGCCGGCAGCACGGCCAAGGAAGTTCTTCTCTATCGTATAAGCGACACACCGGCCCCTGTACTATGTACAAAAAATTGTTCCCAGGTGATCGCACAAATTTCTGGGGCGGCAGTGGATGCATAGATTGTCTGTTTTTGTTTACCGGACTGGCTGTAAGTAGATGGCTTCACCATTCGTTATAGCACAACAGCCAGCGATTGCATTTTCCATTGATTTGAGCTGCTCTATTAGTGCCTCAGGCGTCTCAAACAAGACTTCGGTGACCAAAGGTTGGGTACCGTCCCTGTTGGCGTCAAGGAACATCGGAGCATACTCGGGCTTGAAAGTAATTCGTGCGACTACCATTTGATCTTACCATAATACTCAATATAACGCCCCTTTCGGTTGCGTCTTCTATGGTTTTCCTAAAGGATCTTGAGTAACGGGAGCGGTTTTCCCTACAGACTTAGGAGATCTTTTGCGAGCGGGCGCCACATCGGCCGAAGCTGTGCCAGGCAGCGGATTAGGCGGCGCCATAGCGGCAGCTTTCGCCTCGGCTTTAGCCTTTTCTTTTTCTATTCTAGAAACTTCTTCGTCTATGATCAGATCCGGATCAAGCACGCCACCTCTCTGAAGCTCATTCAGTACAGTGGTATTACTGATCAGGTTCGCGTTATACAGGTTAACTAACTGAGCAATGCCGCTTGGATCTATTGGACGGTTTATCAGGCTGTCATTCAGTGCGATACCAGACTCTGGCGTAAGGGATCCAAGTTCACCTGCATATGCCGCCCAAAGCTTCATTACGCTATTGAAGGAGCTTACCTTGTTGCGGACAAGGGAAGCGACCTGAGACGCCACCTGGGAAGCTCTAAGGTTAGCCTCAGTGGCCGTCTTGATGTTAGCACCGTACAAGAAGTTTAAACCAGAACGATCCATGAGACCTTCCACGTGTTCAACTTCTGCCTGATGACGTTCTATACTCTTACCGCTAGGTTCAGCAAAGTTGAACTCTCCACCTTCTGCAGGTAAGTCGACCGCCGTATTAGGACCAAGGATCAAGGGAGCTGGCCGCCCGTCTGGGCCAGTCGGAGCGCCCTTCCTGACGGGTACAGGCATTGCACATTTGTGAAGCAATTCAGTTAAGTCAGATCTCATCTGATAGTGCTGAATGCTCAATTCGGCAAGGCCGTTCATCGGAAGATCACCTTGAGCAAAGCGGCTAGTCGATGCGCCGTACCATACGATGGGGACAATGGGAACAGAAGTTTGCACGATGTCGGTTCGCACTTGAACCCATTTACCATCTTCTTTTCTTAAGACAAATTCTTCTACAGAGCCTGGCTTTACGACATAGTAATACGGCTCAAGGGTGCATCCGTATCCTTTAGGATTAGGGACAGACTTGACTTGACGGATTGTTGCGTGCCTAATGTACTCTCTGCCGTTTTTGTATTCGACAGACCAGTTGATGACGTCTTTCCTTTCAATTAAGATTAGATAAGGGTGCCGACCATCTTTTTGCTCATCTAAGAAATTTGTATTCTCCAGGTCCGTTCCAGGCATAATATCAACCATGACGAAAACACCACCATCCCTGATAGCAAATTCGTCACACCTATTCCAAAAACTGTTGACACTGGACCCTTGCAGATCTACGTTTGTCGCATGCTCTTCCATGCTTGGCGGCGGATCTGCCAACTGGAAGCGACTCAATAGCCCAGCATAGGCTCTGATTGAGTCTCTGAAAATAGGAGTATAGGTTGAGCGATGAAGCCTAGCCGTATAAGCGCTTTTCGGCTCTGCCGGCTCTTGCAGTAGATATTTAGCCTTGCTAGATCCTCTGCCGTCAGTGTCAAGCAGATTCCAGCAATCTAGTGCGAGCTCTAGGCCTGGCAACAGGCTGACCAGCTCCGGCCTGTGGTAGCTAACCAGAGACGGATCATTGGTGGGATGAACTACATGCATGGGGCATCGCGCCTGAAGGTAAACCCGGCGTCACGCCTGTGGCTTTGTTAGTTTTCCGGAATACTAGTTATTTTAGTAAGGAACGCCGAATAAATTGACTTTTGATTTATGTACACCTTTGTTGTACATATAGTGACCAGTCTCTTTGTACGACTTGCGGCATGGCATGTCGACTTTCATGAACCTGATTTGACAAAGTCGCATACTCGCAACCAATGGCAGAGTGCCGTATCTTTTTACATTTTTTACCTCTAGCGTAATGTTCCCGGAGAACCCAGGATCAATATATCCAGCCAGCAAGTGCTCGTAGCCCTCCCTTGCCCTGGAAGATTTCAGTTGCACTTGAGCTTCCATGTATTCGGGGATGTTAAAATACTCTCGCGAAGAGAGTAAAACAAATTCACCTGGCTGTAATGTATATGGCAAAGAATGCTCTACCCATTCTCCGGCCATATTTTCGACAAGAACCTTGTCCCCAAGCGTGATATCATACGACGCAGGATTGAGTTGCGTTGCAATGTATGGCATTACCAGGTCATGATTCCTGGCAGCGTATTCGATTTGGTGATCAACGATTGTGGACATTGTTGTACTGTTCAGGAGTTAAATAGAATCCAGTGCCCGTTTCCTTCTGCCTTGCTATGGCAAGCTTGTTCCAAGCGTTTTGAAGAGAGTCGATTCGAAATCCGTCGTATTTGAGCTTCTTATCCAGGATCTTATGATAAGAAAGCCACATATCCCGGAATTCGGCTAACGCCTTTTTGACCTCAGGTCCATAATGGTCATGGCTCTTTTCTGTCGATGAGGCCATGCAATTTGCCCTAACCCACTTGACCAGTTTAACGAATCGCGCACTCAGGCTGCTCCAGACCTAAAAAAAAAACCAGCGGCACCACAAGAGTTACCGCTGGTCAGGTCCTCTCAGATCTGCTTGCCTAGCTGATCCGTGTCTTTTTCAGTTTCAGATAAACATTTTGCCGAATCGCATCCACTAGCGCCCTTGAGTTCGTAATCCGAACTGTCGTACCCGTTAAGTATTGCAAGGAATTCAGAATTGTCCGGATTGGTGGCTTGTCTCCTAATGTTAACGGCCACCATATGACGCTCGTAAGTCTCTTTGTCAATCGGCTCAAACGGGAGGCGAGGGAAAGTCTCATTTGCATCAAAGCGGGCCAATAGAGCAGCGGAGATATAGCCTTCATCATTCTGAATGGATCGGTAGATCAGTTCAGAAAGCTCGGGAATCTCTTCTTCTCTAAACTCTAAGGTTGCGCTAGTGTTATGAGTCGTGTACTCATTCTGAACCTGCATATACAGACCCCATTGAGCACGAATAGGAAGTTTGCTTAAGTCGTGCTTATCACACCCAGGCAGATTTGCCCAAGATACTTCGGTAGGAATTTCAACAAGTACTTCTTGGACTCTGGGATCAGTGATATCGTCCAGCAGGTTGCCCTGCTCGTCTCTGGCACTTTGAGCAGGAATAACGGTGTAACCGTAGTCACGAAGTGCGCTAACAAGCGGATCATTGACACCGAAAGTGATCCGACGAATGAATCGCTGAGCCTTGGGCGGGTGCCAGCCAGGGGATGCTCCGGTCAGCAGACTCTTAGATCCAGCGGGTTGAACAGTAGTGTAGCGATTAGGGAATCGAAGATTGTTTTGCTTGCAATAGTCTTTGACGCCTTTCTCCGCAGCAAGTCGCCACATATTAAGGTAGTGCTTTTCTTTGTAGATGAAGGTGTTGGCATCCTTTCCCGGTCTGCGCCCTTTCATCATCCAGCGCAGCCATTTTTCCCCAAAAGCATGGACAAAGAAGTCAAACAGCCCAGTAAAGCTTACGCCAACGATAGGATCGTTCTCTCTGCTGTAAGCCAAGCGCTCAGGGACAAATTTATGGTTGAGCAATGCTGCCACTTGTAGGCCGCCTGCATAAAACGCTTTTTGCTGAAGCTTGTAATCACTCGGATCAATCGTATTCAGATGAATTTCCGACAGGTTACACAGGTTGTCGCGTAATGCAATTTCCCCACAAGGATTGAGACCGTAGCGCTCCATGCGGTGCTGCATGATCCGACCGTCAATCGGCTCACCTTCTGCTTCGGCAATATCGCGAAGATAGTCTTCAGCAAAAATGCTGCCTTCTTTCGAGTAAATAGACAGGAACGTCTTCTTACGATTTGGAGTATTAAGAAGATCAGCGTTAGCTCTCGCTACCATCTCGGGGACATACTGAATAGCCCCCTCGCCAGACCAGTATTGCTGAGTAACGGATGCTGTGATTTCCTCTAAAGTTGGCTTGTGGTGATAGCACCTGGTGTGGTTCGCCATCCTGAGAGCTTCTTTCTCAGGATCAACAGACCACTTTCCGTTTTCGTCCTGCTTATACAGACCTTGCTTAATGTTAGCGGCTTCTTCGTCAAGCGAGGAGAACTGGCGCATGCCGGCGCTGCGGCGGATATTGCCGGCAACTACTGCGGAAGCTGCCTCGTCGATCAAAAGACATACTTCGACCGGCGTAAGCTTACGGCCAGCGGCGCCTGTCACAACAGAACAAACTCGCTTTAGTGTATCTTCCAAGCGAATAGGATTAGCGGTACCACCAAATCCCTTGAGAGGCTCACCGGCTTGCCGAACCTGGCTCAGATCAAGAACAATCAGACACTCTGCCTCGGGCTTTTCAACCTGAAACTCATCATCAGCAGGCTTGCCCATCGACAGCTCAATAAGGCTTTGGTAAGCCTGAGCCCAGCCTTGACGGGAGTCTCCAACGGTGACTTTAATAATCGGCGAATCGTTTTCGTATCCGACAAGCTTGCACTCCGAATCAGGAGAGCCTCCTTTCTTGCCTTTATTCTGCAGAACTTCTTTTACGCGCAGGCCTCGCTTTATGTCAGGCAGGCGATCGACTACATCCTTTTCGAGAACTGCTCCAGTGCCAGTTCCCATCATCGCCAGCTCCATCAGCAAGCCAAAGATGCTTACATCATCGACATGCATAGAACAGCAGTTGTAAAAACCTGGATAGTTTTCAGGCTTCTTTGACCACTCTGTTCCTGCTACCCACAGAGATCTACCACTTGGAAGGCAGTGCTGATTCAGCGCCATGTCTAACGCTAGTTCAGTCTGCTCTTCCGTAAGACTGCCAATCTCAGCAATAGCTTGAACGGTTCTAGTTACAGCTTGTTTGTAGTCTTCTCGGGATCCGTCAGGCTTGCGTCGCGAATAAGACCGATAAAAAACAGCAGGAGCAGAAGGCGCGTGTTGCCGAAATTCTTCCATTTACACAGACCAAGAGAAATAGTATGCCATCTGAGACGAGTCAAGACGGCACCTGATTCACATTATAAGGGGCTTTAACGGCCCTGGCCACGATAAGGCTTTTTCCCTTTTTTGGGTTTTGACCGCTGGCCAGAGCCTTGTGTCGTCTTTTTGCCGACTCGCTCTTTAGGACCGGTGTTTCCAGTTAGCGATTTCTTGCCGATGTTTCCCTTTGCCATAGCGGAACAAAGATAAAAGGTGGTTTTGGCATTCCCATCTTAACGAGATCAGAACAGATTCTTCTGTACATGATCCACGCTTTGTATTTCATGTAATAATTCAGGAAGATTAATTTGAGCCACAGTCTGGCATATTCGATGATGTTAACTGAGTCTTTTGGGTACAATAGCGCAAAAGCTATCATCGCCACAAAAAGATAAACGTAAATAACCACAGACGTCTCATAGGCCGTGTTCATAAGAATACCTTGCAAGTTGATCAAACCCGCCAATCAGTTCTTTATTGCCGTCCTCAGTGATTTTATAGATTGCCGGAAACGTATCCCATTCGTCGCATTTCTCGTAAACGACATCATAGGAAGCAGAATAGTGATTAAATAAAGCTTTTGCCTGATTGCAGTAAATGCAGCCATTCATGGTATGCATTACGTAGCGAGGCTTTCTATCTTTCATTAGTCGTAAGCTCCTGGCTTAGCGTGTTGGATATATGCTTCATTATATCCGGATTGCTCAAAACCTTGATGCCTGGCTCAACGGTCGATCTTAGCCTGTTCATATAGTGAGGCTCTGCGACAGATAGGACAGCCATCAAGCAATGCTTCAAATCCTTGGGATCAGCATACTGTTCAAGCTCAACAATCCGGCCCCAGAGCCAGTTATGATTTGACGAGTGGAGCTTTGACATAAAAGGCCGGCACTCTTCTCTGAGTTCAGGTACATTTATGTACAGCCTAAGCAGGCTTTTCTCTGCTTGACGCCTTGTTTGCTGAGGGCTGGGCTTAGACCATTTTTTGTTAATATTAACAGAAGGCAACTGTTCTGCCCAACTTTTAGCTATCTTCGAAGCAGCTTTAGCGTCCAAAGCAAGCATTCTAGATGCCTTGTCTACGTAGTACTGTCTCAGAACTGGTGATTGAATAGATTCCACCAGCTTCCTAACATTCTTTTCGACGTTAGTAAAAAAGGCAGTATCTGTGCGGTCTATTCCGGCAAGCCAAAACTCAAGCTGCCAGTCCAGCCATGGTTTCGCGTCCTCAAGAACTGAATACATATCCACCAAATTTTCCCTTATGCACTGATCCGGATCAGTGCCAGGAGGCAAAACAGCTATAGCAATATTCACCTGCCCTCTGCAAGCCATCGGACCTGCTACTTTTATGAATTGCTCAATAGCTTTGCTGCCGCCCTGGTCAGCATCAAAACAAAGTATCATTTTTTTTGCACGCTTAAGCAATCTGTTCAGCGTTGCTTCGGTGGGTGCTGCCGTACCCTGCATTGCCACTACATTCTTTATGCCATATTGCCACATGGAAATAACATCAAAATGACCTTCGACAAAGACAAGAGATCCAGTCTCTCTTGAGTGATCTACTGCTCGATGCTCGTTAAAAACAATCTTTGATTTGTCGAAATGATCACTATTCTCAGAGTTCTTGTATTTAGGCTTTATGTCGTCTCTTGTGGCTCTACCAGTAAAACCAATCAGGTTGCCCCTGTGGTCGTGTATTGGTATAGTGATTCTGTCTTCAAAGAATCCAGACTTACAATAACCTAGTTCGAAGAATCTACTAGTTGATGGCAGAATATTTCTTGAGTCAAGAGAGTCTCTAATTCTTGTGGCTCTCGGATCCCTCAGCAAGCTTCTATAGCTTTCGAGTTCATCCTTTAAAGCCGCCAGAGTCTCAGCCCTGCGCCTGGCTTGCCTAGCGGCAAGTTCAGGATCTATGTTTTCGTACTGAATTGGAATGTTATTCTTTTCTGCTATTCTCTCAATGGCTTCCTGAAAAGAAACCCCCAGCTTCTGTTTTAAAAAGCCGATAGCGTCATCTCCAACTTGGCAGACAAAGCAGTAGCAAAAACCTTTGTCATCATTGACGGTCAAAGACGGATTGCTGTCATCATGCCACGGGCACAAAGTAGCCGCTTCTCTTCCAGTCTTCTTATAATGAATACCTTCAGTCTCTAGAATCGCCGTAAATGGCAACTCCTTAATTAGCTTAATAGTTTCATCGCTGATCGTTGGCCTCATTGATTCCTAGCAGCTCGCTCATGGTACCATGATCAAGGGGTAGATGCATCGGAATTTAATTGACAGTTAATAAACTCCATCAGGATCGGCTTGATCATGTTGAACTGCCTGACCGGAGCCTTGGATAGCTCATTCTTAAAGTAAGACTCAAACAATCTTATGTCCTTCTCTGATATGGCGCCCAGTGCTTTCCTGGCTTTCTCTCTGTAGTCCTGGGCCAGGTCAACCTCCTCCGGTTCAAGAGACTGAGTAGGCATTGCTTGATCCTTGAGTTCCAACGGGGGGCCAGAGCACGCCGATCGCGTCTCTTGCCATTCCTGCATTGTAATTTCCAGCGCTTCCGCTATCTTTGCGTCACTAACGCCATCAAAGATCATTCGGCGCCCTTTCAGCCAGTTCTCTCTCATCTTGTGAGATAGCCTCATTGCGTAGGTCTTATCTCTAACCCAATGCAGTAGCTCGCCTCTAATAGTGGGAGTAGCAAGGCTTGAGAATTTGTAACCAGAAGTAGGGTCGTATCGATGACAAGCTTTGCAGAGTCCGAGGAAAGCAGCTCCTTCCAGTATCGAGTATTCGATACCCGTCGTGCGCTGGACACGCCAAGCTTCTCTTCTGGCTAAGTTAATGTTGTCTTCAGCCATTTTTTGCTGCTCTTTCGTCAGCTTAAAGTCTAGGGATTTGCGTGCCATTTAATTATTCGACTCTGTAGTGTGAAACAGGTAGAGCCGCAGCCCTGCCCCAGCTAACCTCTGTCATTACCGGAACTGTTCTTTGCGACATGTAATTAATCGCCATGCCGACAGAGTCGATAATGTCATCGTTTTTTGCCGCTGGAAACAGGCTGAATTCATTGATAAAAGAATCAAGCCAACTAGCGCTTCTTGGCAGAAATACATTACCAGCCTCAACTATGGGCACGATGGCAGAAGCTCTAGCTACTTTTGACTTTTCTGGCTTGAAGCCAATCATCCCAGGTATTTTCCTTTGTAGCATCTGATAAGCAGCATAACCGGACGCTGCTAGTTCGATGATCGTTCCGTTAATTGTGTGTTTTTTTTGCATCCTGCTTATCATCGCCATCGTGCCTATGATGTCCAACTTCTCTCTGGCCATATCCAAGACATAAAAGTTGTTATTAGATTGAGCCACAACAGTTCCGACCACATAGTCACTAGTGGACGAACTGCTAAACGTACAGTCAACGCTTAGCATTACTCTTTGGAATTCCGGCAGGCTGGTATCGTGGTCGTAATAGCTCCACCATTCCGGATCGAACATGTTACCACCGACCGGCGCTGGCCTTTGTTGATACAAGGCCGCAAAGTCACGTGTACCGATAGCTTCTCTGATTCTTTCGTATTCATCTAAACCGTATCTTTGTGGACACAACGGCAGACCCGCCTCCTCTCTCCAGTCCTGTATTACTTCACAATGTGCTGGCAATGTTGGTCTTGAGCCTAGATCTTCTGACAATGCCGGAAGGTCAAGAATGGTCCAGTTCTCTCGCCCTTTCTCTGATACGTTCATTTCGGATTCGAGAACTTTTCCAATTAGATCGTTCTCGCTCCATCTTGTTTGAATGATTACAATCGAGCCAACACCTGGCTCTAGACGTGTATACAGGGTAGATGTATACCAGTCCCAGAGTTTGTCCATTACCCTGGGGCTGTCTGCATCCTCTCTGTTTTTGACAGGGTCGTCTACGATCAGCAAGTGACCAGATCTGCCGGTAATAGCGCCACCAACACCAGCGGCCCACAAGCCTCCGCCACCTTGAGTGCCCCAGTCGTTTACTGCTTGCTTGTAAGGATCAAAAGTTCCACCCGCTGCTCGGTAATAGTCTCTAGCTGATCTGGAGAAACCTTCGGCAAGCTCGGCACTATACGAAACGATGCCGGCATATCTGTCAGGATGAGCAAGCAAATAAGCAGCGGGAAATAGCTTACTAGAAAGGAAGCTCTTGCCGGTTCGAGGGGGGATTTGAATAATCAGTCTTTTGCAGCTTCCATCAATTATTCTCTGTAGCTGTTTTGTTAACTCAGCGTGAACTTTATAAAACTTGTAATTAGGAGACACCTCTTTGATAAACTTATGAAGGATGACTCGCTGACCTTGCTCTTTTTTGTTGCTCTTGAGAATTCGCAAATCGCGAACCATCTCCCTGTCGGAAGCAGCTCGCTCTAAATATTTTCTACCCGCTTTGCCTGCCATAAAATAGCGTCAGTACACACAGTATACCTAGCAAGGCGATTATTCATCCAATGGAATATCATATGCATCAATTTCGGTAATGTCTTCGACTTGAACTCTTTCCATCTCCGCTTCAACCATTTCCATCATTTCATTAATACCAAGAGAATTAGCCCATGACTGTCTAGACTGTTCACTAATGTTAGCCGCTGCTCGAAGCAATCCAGAGACTAAAGCCATTGGCACATCTTCTCCTTCTTCTTCAGCTTTTGCTATTCGATTGCTCATGACCCTTAATAGATCTTCTGAGACTTGAGCCATCATTCTGGCCTGTCTTTCCGATGACTCTCTAAATTCAACAATAGCCTCTTTGTGACTATTTTTTTGCAGCTTGTCAGCCTGGTTCCATACAATTGCCATTTGCTGCTTATCAAATGCCGCAGCTCGACGCTCCCAATTGAATGTTGCACACCAATTACTTAAGGTAGAGGAAGCGTGTCCTGTTACCGAGCTGAGCTTGGCAAAATCCCTTGAACCCTGCAACATAATATATTTTTGGAAGACGGCAAACTGATCTGAAGATTCATGTCTACCTGCTTCCTTTACTGTATAACCTCTCCGGAATCCCCAGATAGGTCCCTTTTCGCCTCTTATTGGCTTAGCTTCTTTCCATTCTTTTGCACTAGACTCTTCATTCATTTGATCCATCTCAAATCTCCCAATCTTTTTCGTAGCCCCCTAGCGCCGCTGCAGTGATAGGGAAGTTATCACAAAAGATTTTCTTGCACGACTTAGCAATCATTTGGTGCTCAAGTTGTGTACCATTCTTTTCGCGCAAGGCGATATAAGTAATCCAACTTCTTATTGTTCCATTCATGTACAAGCGAGTAGGGCTACCAAGAGGAAGCACCTCTCTAGCGCACTCTTTCGCGACGCCAGAAGCGATCAGCTCTCTATAGACAGCTTGCGAGTGTCTGTAAAGCTCGGAGATGCCATAAGAAATCTTACTCTTGACTTCATCAGGAATATCATCGTGGCTAGCCTGTCTGTTTTTTGTGTCCTGACTTCTAAGCAAAGGCAAAGAGATCAGCTCTGCTGACATCAAATCGGAAACATCAGCATATCTTTGAGAGAACTCTTGAAAAGAAAAACTTCTATGCCGCAAGATTTGCGGAGAGATGGCTCTGGTTGTGTCAATCTCCAGAACCATGTTTTGCATTTCAAAAATAGACCAATGCTTGTGCTTGATACAATATTCAAGCAGCTTTGTATTGGAACTAGTCTGATTACTGGGGTTGCTCACCCTAGCGCAATACATAATTACACCTTCGGCCGTCAGGTCGGCGCAATTGCCATAGCCAGCGCTGATGGATATCAGTTTAGCAGAATGCATGCTTCAGTTTACTCCGTTAATAACGTGAATAATTACGCCTAGTACTAGAATCGCAATGGCGACAGCAAGAGGTATCCAAAGAGGAGCCAAAACCCAAACCCAGCTCCAGGAAATATACCCTGCAAGCTTAAGGCCAATAAATAGCAGTGCCAAAAAACTGAGGAAGCCAGGGCTGCGATTTACCTCGTTTGACATCAGAATAATTCCTCGTGAATAGGATTACAATTTACCAGAGGAGACCTGTACCAGGGCGGCAGCTCTAGTATATTATAGCGCGGTTCAGGTTTTGGCCATTCTTTTTTTGTTATACAGTGATGGAGTAGACGTCTTGCCATTCTTATCTGATTCTGCCCCTCTGCCATCATTTCGTCAGAAATCTCAAAGATTTGAACGTCCCAAGGGGCTGTTCTTTCAATAGCTACAAAAATAAATTTTGCAGGCTTCTTGAAAGCAAGAGACGCCGCTTCAGCGTACCAGGCTGCTTGGAACAGATAATTCAAGCCACCACATATCTTTTTCTGAAACATTACTGGATCAACTGAATCTGTTGTCTTCAAATCAAGAACAAGAACCTGGTCTCCATCGTCTACCAGACGATCAAGTCGACCTTTGCATTCAACGCCATCAGCGTTCCAGTAAATAGACAGCTCATTAAATTTCCGATAATCTGGCTGATCAGGATTAAACCACTCAAGCTGGAACAATGATTCTGCCATGCCATGGACACTGTCCCATGGCTGATCCCGGTCAGAGTTGGACAGGATGGTTTTCTTACTATTAATTGCTTTCCACTCTTTTCCTTCCTTCGTGTTAAACGACAATCCTTCCGGTTTCTGTATAAATCTAGAGTTGAACTGCTCTTCTCCTTCTAGAACTTTACAATGCAAAGCTGAGCCAATATCCATGTTGATAGTAGCCGGAAACCTTCGCTTCCTAGCCGCTATATAATGAGCAGGGCTTGTTAAGATATGCTTGAGATAGCTTTGGTTCTCGCCGAGCTCTCTGCGATAGTCTGGATCAGGCTGATTATAGGCAATCGAGACCATTCGGCCTTGGCGTCTAGTCCATTATATGGAGCGGTCTATAATCTGAACCACCCACCTCGACTGAGCTCTCGGAGCCTTTTCCCACTCAATGGAAAGCGATTTGATAACCGACACTCTGTCATCAAGCCACAGGATACTGTTGGCGGCATCCATAAGAGCTCCGATGATATTGTCCAGGTCGCCTCGGCCTTCGCCATAGACTTTTACGTTCAACCCAATAGGCCCAGAAAGAGGCTCACGTCCCCACTGGCTTATTATCAGCTTCCTGATGCTGCGCTGAGCCTCCTTGTAGGCTGGCGGCATGTACGCGGCCCCGTAGCGCGTCATCCTTGGCCTTGCTTTTGAGAATAGCGGGTGATCTAGGACAATAACGTATCCCGATGAATCAGTATCGTTCAGGGAACATGCTGGCCACTGTGTCTGTTCCATTGAAAGATACGGTACTCACTCCAGTATTCCAAGCATGGTCAATATCAGTGCCATCCCAGTTTTCTTCTTTGGACATTCTCTGAGATATTTTAAGCAAAACCAGATAGCCAATCAGATCATTGACAACATCTTCGTCAGAAGCAAGAAGACCAGCTCCTTTTTGTATCCTAGATAGCTTGTCGTCAATTCTCACGCAGAGCTGCTCGCTCTGATCTAAGGAGCTGAAAATTCTAACTGGCTCCAGAGCCGAGTTCCCGTATTTTTTATTTTTGCTTATCAGCAAGTCTTTGATTGTGTCACACGCTTCCTCGATGTACTGCTGGACTTTTGTGGCTGGCTTGCTTTTCATTTTTCGCTTTTTTTGATTGATCTTGCATCAAAAACCGTGATTACCCTGTTGCCAACAGAGAGGCGAACCTGACATTTATCTTGGCCACTATTTACTACATAGGCCGTGCTCCATCCGGCTCCAAGATACACTTGAACTTTGGATCCTATCGGGAAAAGAGGCAGAGGAAAAGGTCGAGCAGCTAATCTTTGTTGCTCAGGTCTGGTTTGCTTGCTTGCTGCCATGATTATAGGTTGATAATTTTTTCTGTTCTATTTTCAGCAGTAAAGACTGAGGAAGTCTTGAATTTGTTGCACTAGCCCAAGAGATAGCGCTAGTCAGGCTTTCTGTTGTCAATGACCATCTGTCGGTTGCCTTTTTGTATTGAAGCAGTCCGCTTGATACGTATTCGGCCAGCACTTCATCGACAACCGCTTCCATTCTTGAGATGTCGTTATGGTAATCATTCTCAATAGGATCCCATCCACCTACCTCTAAATCAGCCTTGCTGCACTGAGGAGTCAAGCAAGCATAGATTTCGCTTCTTGAAACGCTGCAGCGGTGAAGCAGGATTGCGATTACGTAAGGCCTGACGTTAGCGCTAGTGATAATTGGAAGTTCATCTAGGAAGCAAGAGACTGCACCAGGCGGAAGATCCACCGGAGGAACCAGATTTGCCATGACTCACCTTAGACAAAAGCGACCAGAAAAACTGGTCGCGTTATAATCTAGACTTCCTGTCAGAACGGAATGTCTGCTTTGCTCACATTAGACTGATCAGTCCGCGAATCGAGGAAAGTGACATTGGCGTACTTGACGTCAAGCATCAGTTTGTCGTTCCAGGTTCTTTGCACAAGTTGGCCAGAAACCGCGACCACAGAGCCTCGCTTCAAGCGCTCGCTAACAATATTGACAATAGGGCCTCGCACCTCGCATCTGTAAAATTGCCCCTGACGCTCTTGCCCGGGCTTACCAGGTACTCGCTGTCGGTCGGCAACGGAAAAAGTTGCAATAGAGTCACCGTTTTCAAAAGTTTTAACGGTTACAGCAGGTTCGCCCTCTCTACCAGTGACAGGGCCAGCAATAGAAATAGTTGCCATTTGACGTGTGGCTTACACATCATTATAACAAGCCCAACGACACTCGAATCTTGTCCAAGGCACTGTCTCTAGCGGTCTGAAACTGAGCCCTGGACATCCCAAGGGTTTTACGAGCATCATGCATGGCGATTTCGTCGATATACGTAAGCTTGATCGCTAGAAATTCCACTTCATCAAGATTTGCTTTCTTGATTGCAAGTTCCAGATCGTAAGACTCGAAGCAATCACCGGAAACCATTGCCTCATGTCTGCCCGGGACGATATCTTGCAGATACACAATATCGCCACCTTCTTTTTTCGTTCCACTAAGTGGGGAGGAAAGAGAAACGGCACTTTGAGCCTTTCTCACCATACCAGCTTCTTCTCTGGATTTTTCTACTGGATGATACTTGTCTTTGCCTTTAGTTTTGACAACACCCTTAGTGTCAAAAGTGTAAGCATTTCTTTGGGCGTGTTCGGGGATGTAAAAGGAACTAGAGTTTTTAAGCTGATACCTACCAACAAACGAGTGAATCCAAGGCATTGCGTATGTTGTAAACGAATACCCTCTGGTTGGATCAAACTTAGAAGCAGCTCTTTCTAGAGCCATTGCTCCTTGTTGAAGGTAGTCCAAGGTATCGATATGACCGAAAGACACGCGCGTTTTTGTCGACATGTACTTTCTGACAAACGGCACTACAAGCTTCAAGTTGTGAGAGACAAGCTTGTTGACTGCCTTACGCCTCCTGGAACTGCCTTCAGGAGACTCTTGAATGACCTGAGCAATTTCCAGTGTTTCGGCTTTTGTTAAAACTCGGTAGCGACCAGCGTTGTCAAGCCAAAAAGAAATAGTAGACTCGAAACCTTCAGTCATTGGACGAGAATGAATTCAGTAATCTGAGACAATTACACCCTGGAAAGCCTGGGCAAACGTTTGGGTGGCGAGTTCAATGAAAGGCTGGTCAAACTGCTCTCTGTAGTCAACCAGCCTTGGGTAAATAGATTCGTCGTTCGAGAATAGCGAATGCTGGCTCAATAATCCTCTGGATTGTTCTTGCTGCTCGTATTCTTTTTTCCGTTAGCAGCAGTAGTGGCGTCGCCGAACTGGCCGTTCGTTTCGTCCACCCAGCTTTGCGGTTTGCTTTCAAGCGTGCTAATGCCGCCCGCATAATTGTCGCCGATCTTGCCGAGCAGAAAATCAATAGCTTTTGTATTCAGCCCCTTCTCCAGGCAAGCTTCCATGAAAGCCTCTCTGGTGACGCTAGAAGGCTGCTCTGCGGTGACCTGGCTAGAAGTGCCACCAGTAGTCCCCTGTGCAGCCTTCCTGGCCGCAGGAGCAGGCTTTGGGGCCTCTTGCTCGTCAGAGGCTGCATAGCCACTCTCCAGTGGCATCTTGGCCCACAGCTCGTAGCCCAGGCCGAATGTCATGGCTGCAGCCATGCACATACCGCGACGCTGGGTGTCGGTAATATCCCTGGCGCTAATTTTCTCAAACGGGATAGGATTGTTTTTGTAATCCATTACCGCTTGAGGCAGCGGAGGAGTAACTCGCCCATCAACGTGCGCAAAATTGATAAGCAGGTAACCACCAACGCCGGGAGCTCTGTGGCAGAGCGCTCCGTCAGGCGTCGGTTGGTAGCTCACCATCCAGCCAGGGGCGTGTTGATGGAGCAGGTTCATGGTGCGAGCCCAGTTGATATAGCTCGCTTGAAAAGACCCCGATCCAATGGTTTCAACCAAGTCTTTGGTTGCGACACCTGCAAGGTTCGGGAGATCCTGATTCGACATGCTGGGCTTTGATGCTTGCTTTAATTTCATTATAAGACTACTCCGCTCTGCCTTGCTGCCGTTGAACTTTTAGATCCTTTAAGGATTGCTGAATAGCTGAAGAGCCCCTGAGCGTTGAGCCGTGGATCTGGGTGAGCGATGGCCTGCCAGGGCCTTTGCTCTTCCGCTTCGGATCAAGTTCCGGATGCATCTCTCGACATTTCTCAATCCAAGACTTGAGCATCCAGCTCTCGTACAGGGCCAACGGCTCAAGCATCTCCCAGGCCCACTTCAGGTCCTTGGTCCCAGAGACGACCAGCATCGAGATCGAGTGGCCGATCTCATCCCAGCCCTCGTCAAGCCTCCTCTGGTCTTCGTCGCTGAGCTTGTCCTGGCGTCCCATGCCTGGCGAGTGGTTCCGCCACAGGATACCAACCCCGGTCCCCGATTTGTCAACCACCACGACGACCGTCCGGCCTTTGTTCTTTGGTCTTGTTCTTTGTCTTCAGAGTAAACCTTTAACAGCCTTCTACAAGGATACTACGTTCTTTTATATGTTGTCGCATTTTGCAACGTCCTCTCGACCGGAATGTCGCGAAACGCAACGTACTTCTGTTGCAGAACGCAACGCTATTTTGTTGCAGGATGCGACACGCGTTGCATAATGCGACACTTTTGCCTTGACACGCGGCACTTTTGCGGTACGCTGAGCCCACCAGGGAATCCAAATCCGCAATGAAGGTCTCAGTCTCAAAAGACTCAAGGTGGGAAATCACCGTGTACGCAAAGGCTCCCACTGACTTGCTGCTGTGCGACGACTTATCAGCCAACAGCAAATTGCTGTGGATAGTGTTAGCGAATCAGGCTAATTTCAGGCCAATTGATAAGAGCGTGCTGGATAGAAGGCTTGGCATTCATAGATCTACCCGCCTTAGATGCATGAAAGAGTTAAGAGAACTAAGGCTGATATCAGGGACGGAAGAGCATGTTATCATTCACAATCCATTGCCAATTCTTAGACAATTAAGAGAAGAAGATAACAGGTCCAGAAAAATCGCCGAAGAAGAATTGCTCGACCCGATGTATGAAATCAAGGAAGAAGTAGATATTCCGACACCTGCCGATAAAGCCGAAAAGAAAAGGCAAGCCAGAGAAAATCTGCTTGAAAAAGCTGTAGATGCCTGGAACAAGTACAGGCCTGATAACTATTCAAAGATTAACAAAATGTCGGCTCAGCTATTAACTGCCGTTGACACTCAGATGAAATCTTTAGGCTTAAAGACTGGAGATTACGACCAATTCTTTAGCGTTTTAAAGGCAGGTATTGCTAATAACGATTTCTGGGCAAACGAAAACAGGAGCAAGAATTTGCAAAGCATTGTAGGAATGGGCTCCCCTACTACCCAGAAGTTTTACAATGTTCAATTACTGTATGACGACGGATTAAGGTATGATAAACCAGAGCCACTAGAGGAAAAAGACCGCAAAAATATAAAGATTGTTCCTTTTGCTATGCGTACTAAGATCGAAGATTACGAGCGACTGAATTACCAGTACTTTACACTATGGAAGAGCAACAAGGAGGATCCTGACATCTTGAAAGACCAGATTATTGACGCGGAAAAAGAGCTAAGGGATAATGGCCTGGAGCCGGCGTTGTTCAGGCTGCCATACCCATTTACAGCATGGCCAACAGATGTACCGGTTGCTACAGAAGACCAAAAAGCTCTTTGGAAGTACGATAACGAGGTGAACAACTGATGGCTAGCGAAACTCAAGCATTGCCTTTCTATCTTGAGAAAGCGATTGAGCTTGGTCTTCTTGAGTTCAACGAGACAAAGCTTGAACCCGTAAACGCTAAAGCCCTGGAGCACGTCGTAGAGGTCGCTAGGATCATCGACAAGCTTCAACCTACTAGCGCTTTAGAGCGAGAAGATACCCTGACTCAGGAGGCGATTGTCCTCACCAGACTTTTGTCTGGCACTCCCGATCAGGCTAGACAGCTCTGGAGCACACTCAGGACGGCTTTCGGACTGGCACAAGGGCAAACAATCCCAAACTTTATTTGGTCAGACGATCGTTTCCGTGCTATTGCTAAAGAGATTGACTTGACGTTCATGGGAGAACGCAGCAGTCAGCTTTTGTCAAGAGAATCGTTGATCATAAATTACAGCGCGCTGAATCCTTCCTCTAGGTCTGTTGACGTCATTGACTTCAATCAAACAATAACAGAACTTTCAGATGCAAACCTAATAGACAGCTATGGAGACCCAGTAGTAGAATGGGAGACTGCGTTAGATATTCTAAAGCAAGTCAGGGCGCGAGCCATTTATAGCGAAACATTGCATAACGCAAAGCAGAACATAAAAGCTGACGTGAAACTGGAACAGGCATTCCAATACTTGCAAGAAAGGGCCATAGAAGGCGTCGGAATGATGCGCGGAGTCATTGGCGCTCAAGGGCAATCCACGGACATTCTCCAGGTGATCTGCGGAGATCCAGGCTCAGAGAGGAAGAACTGGATTGATCACATACTGAGCGCCGAACGCCCCAAAAAGCCAGCGTCTACCGGCATAAACGCGATTGATATAGATATAGACGGAGGCGTTCAATTTCCGGTCAAGAATTCACAAAGCATTGGCAGAATGTTTACACTTGCAGCCAGAACAGGTTGCGGTAAAACATCGTTTGGATGCCAAATTGCTTCTGCGCTAGCATGCGAGGGTTTATCTGTTGGTTATTTATCTATTGAGTTAGATGCCCCAGAGATTGAAGCAAGGCTTCAGGCTTCTTTGAGCCGCAAACTACTGGCTCCTCATGGTTATCACTGGAGATCCGCACCAGATAGAATCGGATACGTAACTGTTGGTGAGCTGTTAACACCAAACCATCAGGATAGACATGATATTGCAAACGTCATAATGGCACTGTCGGAAAAGATCGTAGAATGTCCAGGAAGGATACGAATAGAGGCTCCATGGATGGCAACGGCAGATACTGTTGTTAGCTCTATTAAGGCGATGAAAGCTAAAGACCCTGAGCTGAAAGCTGTCGTACTTGATCACTTTCATTGTCTTTCGAAGCACAAAAAGAGCGCTAAAGACAATCAAACCATGTTAGAGGAAAGAGCTCATAAACTGATGGATGTAACGAAAGAACTCGGCATAGACTTATTCGTGTTAGCGCAAATGAACCAGATAGGTCTTAAAGCCAAAAGGGAAAATCTTAAGCAGGACGATGTCAACAAACCTCAGTTGGACCAGATAAGAGGCACTGATGTACTTAGTCATTTGTCTCATGCTGTATGGTTAATTCAGAAGCATGGTTACGTAGAAGGGGAGGAGCCCTGCGATAACAAAATAGAGTTCTGGCACACTAAGGTACGTAGTGGACAGAGGTTCTGGGAGGGACATGCGCCAGATGAATATATCTCTACAGTTCAAGGAACCATAGAGATGTCATTAATCCAGCTTGACTACGCTACGTGTAGCATAAGAAACGACAACACCTTGCTTCACCCCTTGATCGTTAAAAGCAGGAGAAAATTTAGATGAGAAATCTCCTTTTCACGGCGCTTCAAAACATCGGAAACTTTATACTTCAATCGATTGAAATAGGTGGCGAAGTCGTTTTGGAAATCATAGAAAGCATAATCGGTCTTTCTATGGTGATTGTTCAATACATTTTTAAGACGTTACTTAAGCTGATTGACAGCCAAAGACTTGATCATACGAGTACCCTGGTAGACCAGACCGAAATTTATCAGGAGTTGGATGTATTGATTAATGTTAACAAAATCAAGCAAGATGCGCTCGACAGGGAAGACTGGACGCCTGCTCATACTATGGCGATTAACACCCTGTCAAATGTATTGTACAATAACTGCAACTGGGAGATAGAAGCAATTCACGAATACATGAAAAATATAGTAGAAAGCATCCCAGGTTTAACGTATGTTTTAGACGACGAAGAGGAGGATTAGTCTTCGTCTTCGAATTGACCCTTGACCCATTCGACTATTCCTTTATGCCTCACGTATAGCCCGACGTAAGCTCCTCCTACTTCAAAAATCGGCTTTACATAGTATACTACATCTCCAGTTAATGGGTGGATATGCTGAGTTGGTGGAATAGCTAATCCGGTAGACTCTAGTGTGACACCGTTGAACATGTAGCCCGGCAAGAAAGGAATTATAGCCTGCATAATTATCAGCTCCAGTTTGCGCTAAAATCCCAGAACCATCCATCTGATTGGCTTTGAATTAGCCAACGCTTCATCAGTAGTTCTTTATCATACCGAACCAGCCTCCCGTCCGCCGAACCGCTAGACGAGTAAATGCCATCCTTTAGATTTAATTTCCCGAAAGGATCATTTACTATAAAGTTATTGTTATCGTAACCCACAAGAGTAATCCAGTGACCGCCGCCTCTGGGAGCAGACGATGGACCTTTGTGCAAGATACCGATAGGAACAGGCACACCCTTGTCTAACAATCGAAGCAAATCTGTTCTGTTGCCATTCATCCTGAAAGATGCTTTCACTCCTAACTCGCTTAACGCTTTTTGGTGTGCATCCTGGGAGACTGTATCGCCATACTTGAATACCAAGCGCAGATACTCGTCGTCATCGTCAATCAACTCTGGTCTAATTTTGGATATAACCATTGCGATAGCTGACGATTGGCAGCTTCTTTCACCATGTCCGGTTTTACTATCTCGCTGATAATAGTAAACAACTCCTGGAATCTCTACTCCTTCTTTCTTTCTATAGTTTTTCTCGAATTCGGCAAGTTGTTCTTCAGTCAACGACTCCTGCAACTTCTCCCATGCGTAAACTTGATGCGGGGCACCTTTATAATAAAAAGCTGCGTCTGCAAGCTTGATTTTATTAGACTGGCTTGATTTGTTAACTGCGGGGATGGAGTTTGCGTTCATCAACTTGACCAATTTTTCAGCATACTTTGGATCAGTACTATATCCCTCCTTGACTAACAGCAAGGCAGCCTCTTCTCTGGTGGAAGCTTTGTTTATGCCTTTGTAACCTTTGTAATCTTTATACCATCTGTCAACCAAGTAATTAATGCATTCATTAGGAGTCTCGAAATCTAAGAAGCTATCTTTGATGCTGACTTCTTTGCCGTTGATGTACTCAGTTGTAGCCACTACAGTGCCTGAGCCTTTTAGACCAAATAGATTATTCTTGCCAGAGAGATGGCGGCCCCATCCCGTTTCGAGCACATACTGAGCGGCGCATAGTTCCGGGAATTTGGCGCCAGCTTGTGATGCCATAGATGCAACTGTATGCCAGGTTATCATTGCTTTTGCCTGAAAACAAGTTAGTGTACCTTATTTATTGCGAACTTCTGCCGACCTTTCTATCGCATCAATATTAAACTGAAAATTTGCGGCTATTGTCGAAACGATGATTGGCACTACGATGCCTGCCAAAAGCGCAAATCCCGTGATGACAGAATACTTGTTTTCTATTACCTGCAATCGAGTAAATACTTCAGCCAAGCTATCTTTGTATTCGCTTGAACGTATAATTAGCGCGTCAAGTTTTCCTTCGAGTGTGCCAAGTTTTAGATACAGCTCGCTGTGTGATATATCTGTTCTGCGCTCCTTGCCGTCCCACATTAGACTAAGTGCTCATTCTATATTCTTCCCATGTGGAGCCTGGATTCGCATAGCTCCACCAAGTAACCGAGAATCGCCTGTCTGAAGTTCGTCGTCAATCTCGAAGTGCTCTATTGTCGGCTCTTGATCCGGATACATTTCATCAAGCTGTTTTCGTGTTTTTGCGATTTCTTCTGTAAGTTTCTTAGACAAAGTTCTGTAAAACTCAGCTCTTCTATATAGACGCAACAACTCCTCGCGCTGGCTGCTGGTCAACATAGCCAACAGCCAACGCTTGTCCGTGTAGTTTAACCCTTTGACAGTTTAGTAACAAGTCCAGCGACTACTTCGAGTACACGATAGAATTTTGCAACGACTGCGTCGTCCTTGGGAGTCGGCGTCAGGTTGACAATGGCGAGTGCTGCCGCGTGGATAGCGAAAAGAGCCGCTAAAATCTCGGTTCCGTGCGCCCCCAAAAATGCGCCTAAAGCGAGCAGAGTTCCCATGAGATCACTCCTATATGAACTAGTATCCCATTTATTTCTTTTTCTGAGCCCTGGTCCCTTTCCCTGACGCTAGACGCTTGTTGTCGCCGTGACCGTTCCTCGCCCGGTTTGTCTTGGGATTTTCTAGTTTGAACTTGCCATCAGATGTGTGACTCACATCAGGGCCGCCTTTGCCCATAATACCTCTTGCACGGCGCTCTCTAGCAAGATCGGCTCTGTATTCCTTCCTGTCAGGTCTAGCGTTGCGCTTCTTGTCATACGCAAGCTTCTTCTTGTAGCTTTCGGGATTCTTGGCGTAGAAATCCGCCGTGCTGCGCTTCTTAGGTGCCATTATCTTTTACCAGATCCTTTAGGCTTTGCTTTCCCTCCTTTTTTTGGAGTAGTGTTCTTCAGTTGCTTGGCAATCACTAACGGCAAAGCCATCTTAAGCTAGCATCTTCTTTAGTGTTCCTTTTACAGCGGGGTTCCATCTAGGTTGTACTGCCCAAATTTGTAGCCAGTTGGACCGAGGCTGCCATCGCTTACCGGATCAGTAATGCTTCTTTTCATAATTACCGGCTCGCCAGCAATGACATCCGCGTCAAGGTCTACACCATTGTCAAGAATCCTGTGCCCTTTAGTATAGGTGAATTCAACCATTTGACAGAATTGCCTCAAGGATAGCAGTTTTTGTAGAGAAGCCAGAGACGTCTATGTTATTGCTCTCGGCATACTTTACAAGCTGAGCTTTAGTCATGCCGCTAAAATCTACAGCTTCTTCCTGTTTTGCTTCTGCAGAAGCTGACTCTTTGGTTGACGTCGCTTCATCCTCGTAATCCTCCTCGAAATCTGCCAGTTCGCTTTTGCTTAAGTCAATGACTGGAGCTTTTTCTACTGGGAAAGCAGGTTCAGCCACTTTCTGTTGATCGCTGCCTTTGTCAGCGAGCTCCCAGCCAGCAGCTAACAATTCCCGTAGCTGGATAGTGTAATAGACTACCTTGCGGCGATCTCCTTTGCGGAGTTCTACGGGAGCTGTTAAATGCATTGTATTAAAACAAACTTATTATGCCTAAGATGGATTCTCTGCTGGCAAAGCAACAGGAGAAAAGTTTTGTTTTGTCGTCAAAAAGCCGTTAGGGTCAACTGTGTAACCCGAATAAGGGGCCGACGACGCATATACTGTGCTAATCGGATTTGTTGGCATAGTAAAGTATCTATTGTGTCCATTTGTAAATCTGACTTCGTCTATGTAGCCGGTGAATTTATTGACAACAGCAGAACCGCCAAAATTCAACCTGCCACCAATTGCGGTCAAGGGCTCAGAGATGCCTTTTGTCAAATTATACCAGTATTCCATAGAAGGAAGGAATCCTTGTGTTTCGGCGTAGAAATCCAAAGCAACAGGCGACTGGATTCCATTCAGAATGCAATTCATTCTGCCCAAGTAACCGGAATCTTTGTAGCAGAATGCTATGTGATTCCATTCGTTAGGCTTTAATTTTCTATGTATTTGCAACGGCTTGATACCAGTTGTGTACACCTTGCTTGCACTTCTTGCATCTTGAATAAAAGTATCCTGAGCTTGACTAGTGTTTTTCTTCCCGCTACCGCTATGAATAAACTTTATCGCGGTGGTCGAGTTAGTATAATCGTCAAGCGCTTCCCAGTTGGCGGGCACAAAATACTTCCATGTTACATTGTCTGTGCTGTAAAAGATTGGCCAATACGTACGGGCAATATAATCAAAATTGCCGTCATCGTCCAGGTGCGCAGCAATGGGCGCAGACGAAATACGAAGTCTGTCAATTGTACTGTAGCCTCCAGGGTAAACGCCTGCAGTACTATCCTGGTTAAATACATTACGAAAATTGGGAATTTTAAATTCGAATTGACTATAAGTGAATGTGCTAGCATAGAACTCATACACAGTAGGAGACTCGTCCGGGAAAGCTAGGAAACGAGCTACTTTTTCCGTAGTGCTAGAAGGATCAATTTCGTTCTTTACCCCAATCAATTGCTCATAGCTGCTCGTGTTATCATTCCACAAGCCGTATGAAGTTATTTTTATGGTATCAGTCGGCCAAGTGCCAACTTCTCCAGTCCCAATTGGATAAGAAGATGGAAAAGTGGCTCCATTCACTAACGGGACGACGGAGTTAGTGCTCCTGGTTCCCATGACTATCATTCTGTCATCAACAGACGGAGGGCTAGTCGAATAGCTTGCCCAGTATCCAGTACTGCCACCTGGATGGTAAACTCCTCTGAGTGTGTACAAGTTAAGGCCGGCAGAGTACGTGTCCCTTTCAGCCATGTCAGATGCTGCTACTTCTATTATCTTGTATTCACTTACTTTTGTCCCATTTATATAAAAAGCAACATTTGGGAAGCTGTAAATTATAGCTAGATTAACATAATGCCCAGGATCATTTGGATATTGGCTATAATCGACTTCAGATAAAGAAAAAGTTTTTGTACCTGACATTATCCCAGGTGTTATTACGCTACTACCTGTGCTCTGCACCCATCGCATGAGGTCAAAGTTCCAGGTGATTTCATAGTTAGTCCCATTGTAATTCCAATACAAATCTTTCTGACTTATGTACACATACGAACCATCTCCAACTGATATACTTGTCCAATGTGTGAGCATAAACGGAATAAGCCATTTACCAGATCTTGGCATCTTGTATTCCGTTTCAATAGACCATCCCTTATGCAGCAATTGTTCATAGGGACTAAATCCATATGTGTGCAGACTTTCTGGATTAGTGTTATTTACGCTTACGCTATCGTTGACAATATAGCCATATCGACTGCCTACGCCAGTAGCGACTCTGGTGTGGTTAATTATCCCAGCTTTTGCACTGCTATCGTAATCGTCTGCCGGGTTCTTATCAAAGCAATACTGTTGATTGACTCCACGAGCCGTTGGATTGTAAGAATACTCAATCATGGGACGGTAGTTCGTCCCAGAGCCTGGTTTTACCCAGCACTCAAATGTTGATTCGTTTTCGCTTAAGTCTACTACTATCTTGTTAGCTGACTGAGTACTGTTTAGCTCAATCCAGCTATTTGCAGATGTCAGATCGAGAGATCCTGATCCGTGCTTACTGGTGGATGTAGTACGCGCTGCACCATTGTGAGCAGTTATGTTGATGCTATTTAAGGAGGCGTCTACTATTCCTGAATCAAAGTTAATTAACAGCTCATCTTCAGACCTTATGGCGTCCCTTTCGGTAGGCGCTGTGCCAACAAGCTTCCGCTGCTCGGGGCTAAAACGGCGCCAATCTTTATCGTAATTCCGCATTTTAAGCTGCTATGATTTCGTAGGTTACCATAATAGTAAATCCCGCCGATCCGGAAAACAGCAAGCTGTACCCTTCTTCTAAGTATAAAAAGTCATCTCTGCCAACCACAATAACTGTAGAGGCGTCTGGCTGTAAATCTTTTACTACGTATTTATTGCTAGAACTTGAACCGACCGCATCTAGGTAAATCGTACCCGCTTTGCCTGGGTCGGCGTAAACACGAATACAATTAATCTTGAGGACATTGTTTGACGCTGCAGGGTTCGACAGAACAGTAGCGACAGCAGTGCTGCCCACGTTGGTGGAACTATAGTAAGCAAGCGTTTTACCCGTTACACTACTTGGGTCTCTGAGATTAGGTGCTGTCATTTTAGTGCTCCTTAGAGAATTTCTTCGTAATGAATCATTGCGTCGATTGACGTGCTTGCGGAAGCTTTAATCCACAGGCTGTCACCTTCCTCGAGATACAGGTATTCATTCTTATCTAGTACGACAAATGAACTCCTAGGCAAAACCAAAGCATCTTTAATCAGATAGACGCTAGTTGCACCTTTCGTTATTTTAGCACTTGCGTAAGTATTTGATTCTGCTATGCTTGCAAGTCTGATAACATTGATTTTCAGTATCTTGTTACTGCCGGCACTATTTGCAATGACTTCTTGATCGTTTACGCCACATGTCATTGCGACCGTATGGCCGTAGATACCACTTGGCCTAGAAAGGTTCGGAGCAGCCATTTCATTCCTGCGCTTATCTAGTCTCCCAATAGAATTTACTTACAGATTCTGTTTATTCTTCAACAGCTTGTTCGATTGATTCATACTTGCACATGATGTCTACGCCGGGAATACTGGACACAGCTTTCACAGATGCAACATCCAAATAGATAAACTCATTCTTGTCTATGATACTTATTGTCTCTCCAGGCAGTACTGGCTCTTTATACTGTATAAAAGTAGTTCTTGGATTCGAAATAGGGTCCAGGGCTAAAGGATCATAAGAAGTTGTCTCTTCGCCGAATGAAGTTACCCATTCAGTTGGAAGAGGAGTAATTGCATTTGTAACACCAGCACTAATAAAGTCAAGATCATAGTCGCGGTAAGTTGCAAATGGAGTTGTTGTAAATATGACTCTATCAATACCACCGTAAAAATAACGATAAAAACCACCATTGCCACGATCTGATCTTCCTCCAATAAGAAAATCTTCGCCCGGCGCACTTATAACTATGTCACTGTATCCCGATCCCAGATTTGAGGAATCATTGGACGCGGAGTTGTCTACCTCCCACTGGGCTTTGGTCATGCTTGATTTCCCGTTGACATGGAAGATTACTTTCTTTCTGAAATCTGGAGTAATGCATACATTTACGGAAACAAAATGCCAGACATCTAGGTTGGACAGATATGAATCAGTATACGTAAAAACCTTCTCTTGGCCGTTGGCATATATTCTCATCTTAAGTGTGTTGTTTTCTAATTGAAAACAAAAGCCTCCAGGACTGAATCCATTGCTCGTAATAGCTGGGCCGTACTTGCTTGCAATAGTGCTATCATTGTTGTAAGGTTCACCAGAAACCTTCCTGATCCACGCTCCAATACCGAATCCGGAAATCTCGTTAGACAACATTTGACTTCCGTCGAACGCAGCCTCAAAGCGAAATGGATCACTCCCATCTGTTGCTTTCACTCTTACGACCGTCGGCTCAGTAGAACTTATTATTAAAGAGCTGTATCCGGTAACAAAATTCTCGAAATCCCAGCTTATAACAAGAGTAGGATATGATCCACCGAGATAGCCTATGCGACCTTCTGCGACGTCTATATCAAAAGCAAGTTCTCCGACATTTACGATAGGTTCAAAAGGATCAAGCGGATTGGTGCTATTAAAAGGTATATCCAGTATCACGTTACTTAGCACCATTGACGTATCACTGTATTTGTAATCGGCTATAAGATTTCTCTCAATAGAAGCGAAGGGAATGTAAGTAGTCTCGAAAAGAGTGTAAGACTCTCCGGTGCTAGTGTCAGTTGTCGCATCGTTAGCGTACTGGTAATATACACGAAAATCATCAATGTAACCATGGAAAAAATTACTGCTCCCGTGATCAGACGCACCAATCGTTACTATGGCTGTATCAAAATTGTCTCCACCCTTTGGGTCTGTTGCCCAATTTGGCATATTGCCGCCATTGTAAAAATAAGGCCATGTATCCTGGTCGCTAGGTATATTACTCACAATGCTTCCTGTAGAGACCCAAAATCCCCATGACCGAACTTCAAGATTCATGTCTGATATTATCGAACTGCTCTCTATTGGCGCAGAGTTTTCCTCATCAGGAACCATTCGCCCGCTAATCGGCACTTTGACACCATTCAAATACAAGAAAGCATTATCACTGTTGTCCGCGTAAGCTAAATGGTACCAAGTATCAGTCTGAAACGAACCCTCCGGGATTACTTCTTGAATATTGTAAGTATGTGTTACAGTGCGAGTAACTGTATACGTTTGCGAGGCATTTCCGATAATTTCGGCGCTTATGTTATTGCCAAATTCATCAACCATGTCATTCGCGCGAATCCGCACTTCCTGATTGTTTAGATCAATTGTCCAGCAGTGATCTATTCCGAATCTGCCTTTAGAAATTATAGTTTGGTAAGAAGAGCTAATTGCTTGCAATTTAAACCACAACTCTATTGTGACCGCTTTTTGATCGACTAGCCATTTTTTGCGTTCTTCCTTATAGTAGGTTGATCCACTTAAGGTATTGGCCCACCACTCTGTACTTCTATTTGTGGCTGTTTCGAGAGACCAGTCACTCCAGTCACCTGCTTCGTCTATTGACAGATACTGATCGACTCCATTTAGATAAAGAGACCTACCCCCGAATTTTTGGCTACCTATTGAGGTAGATGCACCATTTTTGGGTATTGCACGGCCTGGGTCAAATCCATCATTCTTGAACAAGGTTGCACTGCCCGAATCATCAAAACTTAAACTAACCGCAACATCTGGGCTAGCAAAAGAAGACTGAAGACTAGAGTAAGGATTAGAAAAAGTTACGTAAAACGGAGTGCCTGAAATGTATTTGGTTAAGTTAATACTAGGAACAACTTGAAACAGGAAGTTAACGGCCGTATCTAATAGCCTAAAACTATGATAGGTCCAGTCTACCCCGTCGTGAGACAGCCAGCCAGCATAAGAAGTTCCAGAGCTGTTTGAAGATGCTTGGTTTAATTTATCTTGGACGCTGTTCCCATCCGAGTCGTATTGATTCAATCCAATGTTTACATAATTATCCTCGTCAACACCGGCTATATTTAACTGACCAGACAAGCCAAAGTAGGCATCTGATACGCTTTGAGTAACATAGGTATCTGAATAACGAAGATAATCAAGCGCTGGAGATTCATCCTTGTAAAAAAGGCTTACCTCCGCTGCCTGTCCTCCGCCATTTGTATTTACGACCTGGACTGAATTGACCTTGAGTAATTTACCGCTATCAAAACTGTTGGAGATAATATTTTCTTCTTTGCCAGCAGTAGTCAGTGTTTTGATTATAGCATGACCGGTTATATCTAACTCTTTCGACAGATCAGGAGATGCCATGCCTAGCTATTGCCGCCAATGGACTAGTTTCCCCAAACAAAAAACCACCGACATGGTCGGTGGTCAGTCCCCTCTGCAACGTCAGTCTAGACTAGATTTAGCTAGGTGTCAAGCCTCAGCCAAGGTTGTCGACACCGTCAAGGTAGACGCCAGCCACAGATGCGCCGCCACCCAGGACATAATGCGCAGAGTTGCCATCGTCGCACAGAGCGCCGCGCAGATGAGCAATGCCAACGCCATTGCCATCAAGCTCTCCGGAGCCAAACTCCACAGTTTGACCACCCACAACGACCGAGACCTTGTTGACACCGCCGTCATCCACGCCAGCGGCACCAATAACAACAACGCGAATAGTGCGCAGAGTCTTCAGTTCGATCGGGGCGGCGGCGGGGGAGGTGGTCAGAGCGAGAGTAGCGTCCAGGTCGAACTTCTCTCTGGGGAACACACCACTAGAACGAGCAGCCATGATTGTCTCCTATTAAAGGTTGAAAACAGGACCCGTCCCGTAGAGGAATGACGCGATCCTAATGTAGGTTACCAATACAATTATTGTTACTCTACTGTATATCCAATCGAAGATACTGAATCGGTTATTTGAGCAGTCTCTGAACGCAAGACAATGCTAAGCGTATCCAAGGGTGAAAGCAATATGCGATGACGACTCAAGTCAATATTTATTGGGCCACTAGGGCTCAGAGAGAAGGTGGCCAGTAGAGCTCCTGCACTGCCAGCTTTTAGCACGGCAGTGGTTGTACTATAAGCTGAAGTATCGTCGGAATCAAAGAATATCAACGGTACATCAACTCCACTGCCATTATCAAACGAAGCATTCTTGTAAAGCAGTACTTCAAGGGGTCTTTGACCTGCCGTAACTAAGGCTCCACAGCTAGCTGCCTCTATTAGAAGCTCTCTTTGATTTAACCTTGCATTTGCAGACGTAGACCCAAAAATTCTTTTATTTTTCAATGTCAACAGATGATGATACGAGCCAGCTATCAGATTAGAGGCAGTAGATCCTTTTACCGACTTAGCCGCTGTATTATGAACGATTATGCCTTGAATTGCTCCCATAACAGAAGCGCCTTTGATATGGACATCTACGCCAGTCCCTAACGCTGGAACTGCATTAACAACGGCATAGCCAACTCTCATGCTTGGGTTAGACAGGCTTGGCGTGATATTTTTATTGCAATAACTGATCTGATGGAATACAATCATTTGACCAGTCGTTTCATCTTCAATTGCAAATCGCAGAATACCTGCTCCTAGCCAGCGAAAATCAATCTGAAATACGTTCAACTTGCTAGGATCAATTGTCATCCCAGAAGGTCCAGTGCCGTCTAGTTTGTCGTAATTAAAATCGTCCTGATAGATCCAAGAGTCGGTAGGCGAGGCACCTTCAGTCAAGGTAGAGGTTGATGCAGTTGCGTCTCCATTACTGGTAAACGAAAAAACACCAGGCAGATTTACCGGAGGACCATTGTACAGAAAGAATACATTCGCTCCACTGTAATCAACAATCCACCCCGCAGCGGTCCAGTTAATGGACTTGGCAATACTCGCAGCAGTAGCCTCCAGGGATGCTTTCGCATTTATTGAGACTGAATGCTGAACGCCATTGAGTGTAATTACTATGACCTGCGTCGTTGTCGGCGCTGTCGTGATTTGGATTTTCCACAATTCAGCATTGCTGGCGAAACGTCGAATGATTCCAAAATTACCGTCATAATTATAGCCTAGCGCGAGCACGTCAGACTGATTAACAAAACCAGCGACTTGCTGATACCCTAAGACGGGTCCATCTGGCCACATAGCGGTAAAGCGGCACATACTGCCCTGCCCTGGTCTATAGCGAACAGATCGCTTTGAACGCAACGTGCAGAATGAACCAGTGCCCGTGCCTGAGTGTACTTCAAACGTCAAATCCGATCCAGTTTGAGCATGTCCTGTTCCGGAATTGTTAATTTGCCAGCTATTGTCATCGTCAATTCCGTATATGCCGTCTAATTGAAAGACGGGCTGTATTTCCGTGCTTATCGGTTCACCAAAAGCAGAACGCTCGGAAGCTGTTAAGTTGATTTGCTTAAATAGATGAGACATCAGATAACTCTCCAGGCTCCGCCGGTCCAAATCAGTGTTAGGCTTCCGTAGTTGTACGCAAGCAAGACGTGATCATCTCCATCAATAAGGTCAGGGGACTGAGGTAGGATCGTAATGTATCTATTCGTTCCATTGCCAGCCTCTCCGCTTTCGTCTTTGATAACGAAAAGACGTCTCGCGACACTAGATCCAACAGGCAATGTAATCGTCACTGGTCCGGAATAATCAATGCCGACATAATAATCCGTAACAGTAATATTGTAAGTTGAATCGGTGACATGGACAGCATTTACAGCGGGATTATACCCACTATTAGCCAAAGTCCTTGGCACGTATAGATTAGTCCAGCTAGAGCCGTCCCATGTTAAAACTTGTCCTTTTTCCAGGTTTAGGTTAGCTTCTATATCGACATCACGAAGATCACCTAATTCCGCATCAGTGGCGAGCAAGTCTTTTCCATCGACTCCATCCTGGCCATCCTTACCGTCTTTCCCGTCTTTCCCATCTCTCCCCGGGCGTCCAGGGCCGATAAGGAGCATCCTATCTTGTAAATCTTCCTTTAATTTTTTAAACTGTTGCTCGAGATCAAAAACTGATTCTTTCTTTTCTATTCTAGGCTTTATTTCTGTTTTCTCGGTAAGAAGCTCTGTTGTAACTGCACTAGTTACAGGACCCTCTTCCAAAACTGTGAAGTCTGGCAAAAGCTTTCGTAATTGCCTAATTAGCACGTCAAGAGGCTCGTCTCCATAGTCAATAATCCATATTCCCCAGCGCGCTGTAAAATCAGTTACATCAGTTGGGTATTGGGAAACGTAAATTACGACCCCATCCTGGTCCCTGAATGATGGTTTGTTAACTGATGTAACTGCAACTTTGGCGATATTGTTTACGACAGGATCGTTCCTGAGCCTGCTTATAATATCAGCGCTAGAACGAATCGCCATCCAAAGATACCTGTTGATACGCGACAGGGTAGTATACCTGCCTGATACCCTGCACTTGACAGGATATATTCAATCTGTCAGAAACTGGCTTTCGTTATTGATAGCAGGTTTCCGTTTCCGTCATAGGTAAGAGCTTGCGTGGCGACAATCTGCCCAGTCGGTCCACCACTTTTGTAAGTAACAATAGAAAGTCTGCCACTACCATCATACGTATTTTCTACGTAGTCATGGGCGGGGATATTCATCCCTCTGGTCGCTAAACTAGTGCCAGGCATGAGCTCTTCTGCGGCTTTATTAAGTAGTCTGCCTAATAAAGACCCTTAATCAAACACAAAAAAAGGGCTCCTTCCGGAGCCCCTCGACGCTTCAGGTCTAGCTTAACAGAGATCAGACAGAAGCGGTGGCGTCCACATTGGCAAGGCGAGCAGCGGCGCGGCCATTGATCAGAGCTAAACCGCAGTACCACTCGACTCTGGTCACCAGCACAGGAGAGTCAGTCGCTTCACCCAGGTCACGCACCTGAGGGCCACCATTCTGCAGGCCGGTCAGCAGATCGTTGCCGAAAGCCACCACGTAGATGGACTGATCGGTAGGATCGCTATCCAGAATAGCCACGTTCTGGTGGTCGCGGTCGATCTCCAGCACGGGGATGCCAGCATAGAAGAGCTGCTGATAGCCGAAATCGTTGCGCTCAATGTCGATCTGACCGTTGGCACGAGCAATCTTGCTCAGATGGCGACGAGCGGACTTCGACATCACCAGATACTTGGAACCACCCTGGGCGTCGACAGCGTCGATAGCCTCGTCCAGAGCGCCGGTATCAAGAGCGCCAGGGGCGCCAGCGTTCTCGATGTACTGGCTAGAACCAGAAGGCAGGCGATTGGCCAGGCCATCAAACTCAGCGCCGCTGGCGTTGGAATCGCCGTTGATGAACAGCGACTCGAAAGCAAGGCGCATTGCGCGGGTCTTAGCTTGCACCTGGTAGGCACGAGCTTCGGGGCCTTCCAGGTCAACGATTGCGCGATCGACCTTGATGTCGCCACCGAACAGCTTCAGAGCTTCGCTGTGCTGCTTGACGGTCGCATAGCTCTCTGCGTAGCCAGCGTTGAACGTTCTGAAGCCCACGTCGCCGAGGGACTCTTCACGCTTCCAGAACAGACCATTGCCTTGCACTTCGCGGAAAGGCAGGTTCTGGAGGAGAGGGCCGGCAGCCAGTTCGGTGATAATTGCCAGCTCTTGGGGGTTGCTAGAATGCTTCTTAGCTTCGACAAGGGTTAATGCCATAGCTCCTGAAAGGGGGTGATGTTTACTGGACAGGAAAGGTTAACCGCTTCAAGACGTCTCGTCCTTTAGCGCTGACCCTCCCCGATAGGTTGTCACAACCACCTCAGGGCTGGGTACTCAAACTTATTATACCAAAATACAAAAGAATAGCCGCAATTCTCGCCATGAGAGAACTGCAGCTATTTAATTATTCAAATTCCGTAAGCTAAAACTCAGCCAAAAGCTCGCTGGAACAGTTCGTCAGTAGAAAGTGAGCTAAGGTCTTCGGAAGTGATTCCATTCGCGTCAGTACCTCCGTACCCAATACCAGCACCAGATCCCTTGCTACCTTTGAAAAAGGTTCCATAGACCGGATGCGATTTGTACGAGCTAAGATAGTCGGAAGGATTAATCCTCCTACCCGACTCCTTGTCAAGCACAGGATCTCCTGCAGCATCGATAACGGTAACACTGCCATCGCTTTCGAGCCTGAATTGCGCACCTATTTGATTGGCGAGCATGTCGAAGAAAGACACACCATCTGCAGAGTCGGTTCTTCCTCCAGCAGCAAAAAACACCTTTTCTAAAGCGTATCTTTTGCGGAATTCCATCAATTCTTTGTAAGCATTATCTCTAGCCTTGGTTGCTTCTGCGGCTTGAGATCCATACTTCTCCTCAAGTAAGGCTGTTCGCTCATCGGCGGCGGCTTTCTCTCTGGCAGCAGCGGCAGCCTCTTGAAGTACTTTCTTGTATTCTGATGGGTTAATATCAGCAAACTTTTCAAGTTGAGCCGCTTTCTCTTTTACTTCTTTTTCGTAAATCTTTCGAGTTTCTCTTTCTGCTTTCAGCGCCTTCAACAGATTTTGAACTTCCTCTTCCGAATAGCTCCTGGGATCCGTCGCATCTAGCTGCTGGTTTTCTTGCTCTATGTTTGCGCCTGTCTCAAGCGCTGCATTCTGCTCTTCTGCCATAGTCTTTGTAAGGCATCTCGCCTATTGGGCGTGTTAGTATGCCTATTCGGTATATTTCTACCATTTACTCGTATCTATTTCACCTGTCACCCAGTCAATAGTAAAGTCTAGGCAAGCTGTTCCGGTCATGTTGTCCCACTCTAAGTTGTTACCATCGCCGTCAGAGGTATATCCATAGCTCTTTATGGCGCCTTCTCTGACGATTGTCAAACCTTCCCCGGACAACGGCCCACTGTCTGCAGTTATCACAAAAGTTATTTTACCCGCATAAAAAGAACCGCTCGGGATAGTCTCGCCTGGGTTCACGCTTTCTGGTGTCGTCCCGTCATTTTCGTGCATGTATTGCCTTCTTTTTGAGTGGTACATATACACAGTCCCGCCGGTTTTTAAATCCCCGCTTCTAAAAAGCTTATTATCTACCGCATATTCTTCATATATTGTAGACTTTACTGTTATAATATACTCTGCTGGCTCTCCCCAAGTCTCCGCGTCTAACATGCCCGCTGCCACTTCTTGGTTTCCTTTGTATAACTGGTTTACTGGATCTGCCCACTCTTCTGAGCCCATGAATTCCCATACCCTTTTATCATGCAAGCAAGCGTATACCCCGTATTCTTCGGGTATGCATCTAATAGTTACTTCTGTTGCCCCTGTTGGATCACTCAAGTCATAAAACTCATCATTAAATGATACTTGAGTCTGACGAGCAACCGTTCCTTGCGCTGAATAGTTAGTGCCGGGGCCAGTTAATGCTACTCCGCTTTCTCTTGGCTGAATAGTGAGAACACCTTTCTCCACAACGTTAACATTGCTGCCGGAAAGGTAACCTGTTTCGCCTGCTGACAAGTTTGTAGCACTGCTAGCGTATTCTGCAGGGGTCTTTTCCGTAGAGAACGATCTAGCACTAAATCTCTCTTTGTTCGTTTCAAGCAGCGGAATAGATGACGTGCTTTCATACGCTTGACTTCCGTAAGTATCGCCCTGGATTCCATTGACGTCATTAACGTATTCTACGCTAATGTAATAATCCTTGTCCGGCGTCATCGTTATTGGCCTGATTCTTTTGTAAACGTTCTGGCCGTCGTGCGCGACCATTCCGCTATTAGCGTTAGCGTCCACAGATCCTTCCGGGATATAAATTCTAGCAACTTGCTCTACTTTATCAACAGATCTAACTTTAGATACAACATCTACCTGCTTGACTTGTTCCACCATAGGAACTTGATTCACTCTCATAGCTACGTAACCCATTTCCGTTGTTTTGTTAGGTCTGACAACTATTCCAACCGACCCTTTAAAACCTTCCATCTCTGTTTCAGGAGGGCTTTCTAGGTCGCCAGGAGCGGGGTCTGTCGCCGCTGGGCATATTTGGAATGTAAGGCTACCGCTTGCATCTTGTCCATCACCGGGGTTTAGGCTGTTCTCTGCGTATTCGTCACAGCCACTAATTCCAGCCACCCACTCAAAGTAATTCCCGTTATTATTTTGCTTTACGTTTTTCATGTAATAGCTAGCAGAGCTTACAGGGCTTGAACTGAGACCCTCGACTTCGACGGTTGTTGATCCTGCTATTGTAACAGACCCCCAGGATTCCTCAAAATAGACTGTAACCGCTTTTCTAGCTGCCTCCTCGGCTTCAGACCCTGAGCAGGTCTCTGGGTCGTACCAGGCAAATACAAAAGCAGTTCTTTGATTATCCGGAGAGAAGTCAACCCTCTGCTCTGTTTGAAACTTTTCAGGACTATTGAAGGAAGCATCAAAAACATCGTCTTTTGCTCTGTTAACATTGCAGACTGCGGCCCAATACACACCTTTGGCTAATTCAGGCATGTTAGCGCCCCTTGACGACACTCGACTGTTTCCAAGTTCGGTCGAGCCATAGTCTGTATTCCATCCCAGTTCTTTTGAGCCGTATTCCGTGCCGCTTGACAATGGATAATGAACGGCTTTCGTAGAATTGGAGCTACGCTGTGACGACTGATTACTTGTCAACTTTTTGGTTCGCGCCGTCTGCGACTTTTGCCGCTCATCTTCGAACTCCTCTTCCGCTGCTTGCTTAGGGTCAAATCTATTTTCTAGGCCTGACTTAGTTGAATCTGTTTTACGTTTTGCGTTATCTTTCTTGGAAAAATCAACACCAATCTCCTCTACTTTCATTGGGCCGTATATCGTATTGACCCATCCATTCTGCATCTTGCTTGTGCTGTCTTGCGGAGGAGTAATTTGCGGACCACTGAATTTTCTGGTCGCGTCAGATGTGTTCAAAGAAACAGGATTTAATTGAGACGATCCTTTTTTTGCCTGATTTGTCTGCTGTTGTGATATCAAGGATTGATTCATCGCCGAATAAGAAGTCCTAGAGACAGTTCCTCCATCTACTTTTAGCTGCGCGCTAGGAGAGTATAGGACTCCGTTAGAAGTGTTCTCATTGCTTTGCGAGGTATTAACACCATTGAGTAACATGTATAACGTTTCCGATGGCGAATATCCTCCCTTTTTTTTGTAATCCTTATCGTAAGCTTCTCCTGTCTTTTCCAGTCTGCTTTGCTGCGCCAAGTAAAAACCGGCAACTATTGCACTCCTCCGCTCTATTTCCTGTATGTTCTCTACTGGTGGCAGACCCGTGGGGGCCATTGCCGTGAACTGTGATCTCTGGTAATCCAGGGCCATCTTCGCCCAGGGATAAGGCTCTTGTACCACAATGCCTTGAGTCCCTTCCTTCCATGTATATTTAATGGTGGCCAGTGACTTAATTCCGTTTTCGTTCTCTAGGATGGCCAGATTTGTATCTTTGGCCATCTCAAGAGGCGTCTTCATGACATACTGTTGCTTATCTTTATTCTCTGCGCTGTTGTAGGCTTCTATGTTCTCGATACGCACATATTCAACTATTACCTTTTTATTGTCACTTGGAAACCCCCACAGGTTGGCGCTTTCTGTAGTAGTTGTTCCTATTACATGCACTTCCAATGGATTGAAAGCTGGATGAAAATTATACTGAGCTGTTGCCCTGCCAAGAACCATGTCTTGATAGCTTGGCGTCTGATTTTCAGAGTAGGGTCCTACGTACATTGGTTAAATCCCCTGCCTCCATCTATCAAGCGAGTCCAAAGCAACAGCCCAGGATAGATCTCTCCTTGATTGCACCCTAGTCTTTGGTTCAATATATATGCTTCGATACTGGTACAAGGTCAAACTGTTTGACCTAGACTCCATGTCACAGTATTCCAGAGTATCCGGTCCGTCGTAACTGACATTGACATTAACTCCGTACGGACCTGGCATCAATCGTCGGTGATCAGATTGAATTCAAACGTCAACGACGCGCCAGGTTGTATTGTGACCGATGGCGACTGAGAGATATGGCTATGTATATATGTCTCACCAGAGAAATATATAACAACTGTGTCGAAACTTAATCCAGCCCCTGTGGATGATGCATTAAACTCAGCGACAATGGAAGGCAACGAATACCATTGATTTATTGCATCATAGTTGCCGGTAGCTATTGTCGTTGTATATCTAGAATAGCCGCCACCGCTGAGCTCGACGCTCTCCCAGGTATCAACGGTGTCGTCTCCATCGTAGCCGGAATTATTGCAAAGCAGAACATTAATAGTTTTGCCGACATAGGCGGCAACCGCTATTCTTTCTAGCTCATGGGGATTTATGAAGATTGTCTGAGCCATTACTAAGCGGTCGTGAAGGAGAAGATACCACTAGCATTCCATACAATCTTGAACTGAGTCGTGATACCAGCGGCTTCTTCCTCGCCAAAGTCTATGAACAATAGCGGTGCATCGTTGGCATTCGTATCGTCGTACAGCAATGCATATCTAGCTACCAGGTCGGCTCCAGCGCCTGCCGTCCATACTACGTCGTCAGCATCAAAAAAAGCATCGTTAGTAGTTGTGGTAGTAACAGTGACATTGGTCAAGGCTTTGCCGCCGGTCACGTAATCGCTGCCACCAAGGCCATTCGCGACCTCAGTGTAGCCAGTGGCGGCCTGTGCCATCGTCGTATTGGCAGCATTAAAAGTAGCGGCAGAAAGTAGCTTAACTTTAAACGAGTCAGTAGAGTTAATGGCCCCAGACGCAAACAGTTGCGTTGTATGATTATATACGTACGTAGATACTGCCATTGTCTGAAATACTCTGGTTTATTCTACCTAAAACACTTACTGGTCGTTCCAAGATTCGGGCCAAATATCAATCAAGTCCGCGTAAGGAGCAAAAGCCCAGTCGCTATAATTGCTAGCCAGACGTGCTCCGATTGAGGGCGGAGTATTGGCTACGATAATAGTGAATACAGGTGCTTTTATCCTAGTATTTACTAGCACTCTAGGTGCCAGTGCAGTCATTCTTATCTTCGGATATCTACCTGAAGGAGGCGTAAAGAATGGGCTATCTTCAACCAATGTTAACCCATCGGATTCGTACGGATTGACGTCAGATGCGACTTCACTCCAGACTCCTGGGGTTTCAGTTCTCTCATATATGGCAACGCCAGTAAATATTTCTGGGTTGAATGCCGATAGCTCGCTAAGAGCAGTCACGGGAATATAAACTTGATGACTCGTCGCAACTATTGGCAAGTAAGCGCCTACCTGAATCTCAGTAGACGGGACAACTACAACACGTTGAAGAGCAATGTTGGGAGCTGTAGCAGTAATAAATACTGACGTTATGCCAACGTTAACTATTGCTGGTTGAGGAGCAGTAACAATCGGGCTATAGGCGTTGACCTGAATGTTATACTGCGCCGGATACACCTTGCCGTCGCTTGCCTTGATAAGCGGAATCGGATGATCGATTACGATTGCGGCCCCAGGAGGCTTGATATACTGTCTAGCTTCAAGCTCAGGAGAATGAGCGCTGAATGTAATTATTGTTGCGGGAATCCTGACAGGAGTAGCGAACACGCCAAGAAGCAGCCTAGACTTCACCTGCAGGCTAAAGAACCCCAGATCATTAATAAGAGGATAATCGTACGCTCTCAGGCTTAGTCGTGTCTTAAAGACTGTCTGATACTTAATTTTCTGAGAAGTAATAGGAACTGTGTTGACAACAGTTACCTGTCCATTGATAGCTGGCGGAGTTTGAGGAAGTGAGACAATGCCAGGAGCCACCGGGAACCAGAAGTCACCAGTTCCGCCAACAGCTCCATAGAAAAGTGCAGAAGCAGATACAATAATACCATTTGCTCCAATCGTCCAATTCAAAGCATCGACCCTATACATTGCACTTAAGCCGTTAGCTTCTACGACTATTGGCTCAAAGATAGCTCCTGAAAGCTTGTTGACAGGCAATTGAATATTAATTGAATAGACGCCACCGTTGATCAAGTTAACCTGAGTCTCCCCGTATTTCTTGGCATTCTCAGCAGCTCCGCCTCTGATCGTCGAGTATACGCCAGAGACGTATCCGATAGTATCATCCGGACTGTACGGCACAGTGAGCTGCAAGACGTTGCTAACAAGTCCATTACTAGCATTATTTGCAAGTTCAAAGACTTCAGTCGTATATTTATCTCCAGAGCTTGCACTAGACGTCGACCCGCCATAGTCCTTAGATGTAACGTATGACGAAGCCGATTCGGATTCTGTCGGCTTTGCCTGAGAACGCAATCTGGCTGAACTGACTCTTGATATTCTTACCGAATCCCCTTCAAAGACCAGGCCACTGTTGAAGGTTTTTTCTGCAAGATTTACGGCTCCGGCAGTAGTTGATAAAGCAAATACACTTTCGGCCAAAGAAGCCTGACTTGCTGCCGTCTCCCCTTTGTTTACGTATGTTACTGTATACGTTTTCTGCAGATCTTCCTTCTTGTTATATGTGGTAACAGTGCGCGAAGCCGGTACTAATATTGTATCAATATAAGGTACGACTTCGACAAGGGTCGCTGTCCTAGAGAAGGCTACTGGCAGTTCAGAACCGTAAATATAAGAAGCAATTGGCACTTCTTCGTAGTTCTCTTCGCCAACAACTTCTCCGTTTGCGTCGTAATAAGGTGTTGTCCTTGATTTTTTTGTCACCACTCTAGCAGAGCCGCCAGTGGCCGTTTGCCCTCTTGATAAAAGAGCCGCTATTCTTTTTGAGGCAATTTTTGCATAAGGCTCTGTTACTTCAGATTCTGTATAGTCTACGAGCTCTTTTTTTTCGTAAACGATTCGACCCGTGCTTGGATCGACTCCGTTTCTAACATTAATGGATTTATAGTAGGTCTTGGTAATAGATTCACTTCTGCCTGAATAAGTCTCTGTCAACTCTTCTCCTTCTTCTCCAACATAATTGATTGGATACTCAGTGTCTGGGCCAATAGTTTTATCTTCTGTCCAATTAGAGTTCGAACTAATGCTAAGACCCGAAATATTGTAGCTACTAACTAGGCCAGACGATCCCTCCGGTGAATAGACCCTTTGATGCTTTTGATACTTGTATGAAACTTTAACTAGATCAGCAGGCGGTACCACCAGTCCAGCAGGCCCGATGTCGATAAAGTCATCTACAGTAAGAAGAGGGCCAGTGCCGCCTTTTTGGCTTAAGTCTACGATCTCTAGCTCTTCATTATAATTAAGATATCCGCAATAGCTTTCAGAGACAAGAAGATCGTTCATTATAGCAACAAACGGTCTGTCTAGCGGAAAGTATTTATTCGCAAATTTATTGGTTAGCGGATTAGCTCCAGCTAGATTGATTTCTAGCTTTTGCAAACATTGTTCAAGAATAGTCGATGCATGAATTGGATTTGCAAAATCAGGAGCATCAGCGTCTGAATTTGGATCATCTTTAGCGTCGTAGTTGCTATACTCCTCCAGCGACGCCAGATAAGCTAATTTATCGCCAAGCGATATCTGAGAAACTCTACGAAAAGGATCTGCGTAGCTTCCGATGACACGCAGACGACGAGGAATCGTATAACTTTGCCCGCCAGCACTATATGAAAATGTTACTTCAGTCCCAGGAACAGGCGCTATAGTACCAGAGACAACAATAGATCCAGAACACGTAACTAACCCAGAGTTACCAATACTGGTGTCTCCAACAGAGCCGCTGATCAGCTCCCCAAGAGAACAAGTAACCGTAGCTCTGATGTCAAGTGTCATTATTTAATCTTTACTAATAGGATACTTACTATGTATACAGTTTGCTTAATTCCATCAACAATTCTGTTTTCCGCTGTTGCCGTTGGCGTACTGATCGGAAAGTAGCTGCCGGCCAGTGGTACTGCTGCTATTTGTTCCACATACCATGCTCTGATATTCTCCCAGCCAGTGAAATCTGTTTCACCTTGAATATCCTTAACTTCAGTAGCAGATAAAGCTCCCGTGATGTAATGAGAACCAGTAGCAGCTTGCTCGACACTAGGGCCGTTAGCAAAGACGTCAGGCGGCTTTAGTAATGTTAAAGTTGTAGTGCCGAGTGTAATCGTACCAAAGTCAGGTAAATCAGAAACTGCTCCATTGTCTGCTGACTTTAGTATTATCGCTAGCTGTTCTGTCGCGTCAATTAAAGTAAAGCTTACTCTTAAATAAGCGCCGACATCATCAGCCTGAGGTGCTTCCGTGAACCAGCAACTGACATTTGTCCAGGACTGGGATCCAGGCCCCGTACCGGAGAACGATACAGTAGTGCCGATAACGCCAGAAACAGCGGAATCCTCTTCGTCAATCCTTGATGCACGCCAAGTGTCGAATTCCGACAACAAGCTCAGCCATTCGGACGGAGTTACTAGACCCGTAATAGCCCAAGATCTAGCAACTCGACCTTGTGATACATTTTCAGAAGAATAGACAAAAGGCTGAGCCTGTAGGCGATCAAACGTGAAGCTATTGACTGTTATGCTCATAACATGCCACGCGATCTGTTGAATCCGCCAAGCCCAGTATTCCGTTCTTTGACATTAACATTAACGTCCCAGTTCTTGTCCACGAGCTTGTTAATAGCATGTGTTAGCTTTCCGATTTGAGCGGCCTGAGTTGCCTGTGCTTCTTCGTTAAACTTGCCAGCTTTAGCGATACCAGAGGCCTCTAGAGCGGTCAGCAAGGCTTGTGCAATCTGTCGGCCACCTGCGTCTTTGCGGCCTATCGAATGAACGCTTCTAGCGGCTCCTGAGGTGATATTGACACCGGACGAAGGAATGTCCAGGCTCTTCGCAATATGGGCCGGGATGATAGTGCCACTAACAGGGGGTCTCCACAGCGAGTTCTTCGGCTTGTTGATCATACTTAAGTGACCGCCCTTGCTCAGGAATGCTTCTTTTCCTAATTCGTTGATTGTCGTTAAGTGACCAGCGGCAATTGGACCGCCAGCGAAATTAGCGTCAACTGTTTGCTTTCTGATCAAAATTGTATGCGTTGTTGTCCCGCCGTTTATATCCCCCAGCGATTTTAGAATACTCGCAACAGAGTCTGCGGCAGCACTCGAACTAGTGGCAAGACCTTTTGATCCTTCCGATGCTTTAAAGACTTCGCTCGCTATGTTGCTTCCTCCGATGTATTTAGCACCAGCTCCTGCTCTCTCCAGGTCTTTGCCAAGTGGGGCGGCAGCCTTAGCAGCGCCTCCCAGCACTTCATCTGGCTTGCCCTTGGCGATTTCTCCAATGCTAATTCCGACAGACTGTAAGTTTTCGGCTATGTTTGCTTGAGCTGCTTCTGTTGCAGCCATTTGAACAAAAGCGTCAGAAACATCCTTGGATGGCTTCGATATACCTAATACTTCGCCTGCAATTTGACTAATCCAAGTGAGGAAGCCTTCTACACCTGTCGCACCCTTGTCGAATATTGTGAATTTAGCTTCTTCGTTTACTTTATTCACAGTGTTGATAACCTCGGATGTTTTTGTCTTCAAGGCATCAACAGCTTTTTGCGCATCTTCCATCGGCTTAGCCATATATTTTTGATTGATATCTTGTATAGGCTTATCAATTCCAAGGATTTCTGCGCCAAGAGAAGCAGCCTTGGTAATAGCCTCTGTAAATGGATTGGTCATAGGCTCTTGCGCAGCCTTTTGAATCGCTGGGACAACGGTATTAGTAATATTTGTTCCCAGGTTTTGAGCCGCAGTCGTAGCCTTGTTGAATGCATCGTCGACTGGCTGCTTGGAAAGCAAGTCGTATTTATCATTAGTTTCGCTGACCCAATTAAGATGATCGTCAAGAGCTTGTGCTGCGTCAATCCATACCTGCTTCAGCGGAGCGTGCTCAAGCGTGTCATACTTCTGCTGAAGGCTCAGCAAAGTTTCATCGTAAGTTCCTACAGTAGTAAGTCCACCCACGAATGGTAAAGCAGGAGTCGATTGCTCTAGTTCTGCATACTTTGTTTTAATTTCATCCAGGACAACTTTGTACCCATTGATCTGTTCAGTCTTAGCGAAAGCCGCCGCCGGCTCCTCGTTTTTCAGATCCTGAATCGGGGCCTTGACTTTTTCTTCGATAACTGTTCCGAGTTTGCCTGCCTCCAACTGAGCCGTAGTAATACCCAAAGATGCGTTTGTTTCGTTGAATTGCTCTAAGTCTGCTTTGGCAAGGTCTATGTTCGATTGAAGGAACTCTGTCTCAATTTGCGCCTTAGTTATACCACCAGACATTGATGCTTTGTCCATCTCCGCTAATCGTGTCTCCAAATTCCCAATACTTGGGATCAGTACATCGTTGGTTTCTCTGGCGGCATCTTGAGCAGGCTTGCTCATGCTGGTTTGATTTATGGTATCGATTTTTCCGGGAATGACATCTAATGTTTCTACTACAGAATCAACACCAACTGAGTACAGGCTAAAGTCAGGGTTTATCGGAGTGCTGTTAATGCCATCCACGGCGGTTTGCAGCTTGTCCATTCCTATACCTGCTTCGCCAACTTTCGTCGACATATCGCCAAACTTTGTCACCACTGGCGAGAGGTCAGTTTGGCTAACGGCTCCCATTGCTGTTCCGATTGCATCGACGCCAGTCGCAAGACTGCCAGCGGCAGTTGTGTTTTGATCAAAACTAACTATGGTACCTGCTAAACCTGTTGCAAGTGACGTCGATGCATTATTAGCTGCTGCCTCCAGGTTTCTGGTGCTAGTTGTTGCTTCGTCCGTCGCCACTTTTATGTTAATAATCGACGCAGGTGATGCTGCCTCAATTGCAGCATTATATCTTTGTTGAGCAGTGGTGGACTCTGTCAAGCCTCCCAGTCTGACCACATTGGCTTCAAGTTCTTTTCTGCGAGCATCCTGGTTTAATTGCAATGTTTCCCTTTGTAGCCTGAACTCTTCTTGTTGATTCTTCTGTATTTCTCCTAGTTGACTAATATAGCTTTGCATGATTGGCTTTTGCTGCTCGATCAAGGTGTTAATAGCTTCAGCATTAGCTATATTCTTGTCGATCTCGACATTTTTCTCTTTCAGACCTGCAATTTGCGCGTTGATATCTGCCAGTTCTTTGCCGTCAGCATTTACTTTCTTTGCTTCTAATTTCGCTATTGTTTGTTCATTTAAAGCTTTTGTTTTATTTTGCTCTAAGATTAGACTTTCCTTGGCTGCTTGTATATCAAGCAGTTGAATTTCCATCATCTTAGCTTTTATTATATCCATTTGCAATTGATTTTCAGCCTGCTTTTGCTGAAGTTCTAGAATTCTTCGCTCGTTCGCAGCTTTTGTCTCATAGTCCGCTAATTCTTGCTGAGCTACCCTAAGCTTTATGGCTTCAATATTTTTTTCGTTTTCCTCTTCTTTTTTCTGGGCTGCTTCAGTTCTTTTTTCGC
>Ga0099848_1000025_pt1 | contig 48913 bp, 35 predicted proteins | sample CB_VirMetaG_3_FD_78179 | JGI IMG/M metagenome (GOLD analysis project Ga0099848, IMG submission 78179) | Freshwater to marine saline gradient viral communities from Chesapeake Bay - CB_1508_1S Viral MetaG | ecosystem: Environmental > Aquatic > Marine > Coastal | place: USA: Chesapeake Bay...
ATTTAATTGAATAATAAAGTTTCTTATATTGCATGTCTTTAAGTTTTTCCAAGATAGCAATACCAACTCCAACATTTTCAACTACGAGTAGGCAGGTGCCATATTCTGTTCCTGCGTCGTATAAAATCCTCGAATACATATCTAGATCGGGCTTACCTTGATATTCGGCTACAACTGTCATTGTGTCAACCCGAACAATATGAAAGCAACTAAAGTCAGCTCCGTCTCCACGAGCAACGTCCGCGGAAAGAATATAAGGAACTCCTTCTTGATATCTTTCCCATATCCAAAAATTTCTGTCATAACCAGTTCTATATATTGGGTCTTGAACGTCATGAATAATTCTCTCAAGGTCTTCAGGGTTGATTACTGTTTCTCCTGAAGCATTAAAAGAACACTCAAGCTCTTGCGCGATTTGTCTCTTAGACATGTTTCGTGTTTCTTTCTCAAACCATTCTTGGTCCCGCTCAGGGTGAACGTCCCACATAAGTTTAATTGGGTGAAAATCATTCAATCCGGTCTCGGATTCGCTATAGGTTTTGTGGAACCAATTTCCTACCCCGTTAGGCGTCGACAATGCGATACAACGCCCCCCTGTTGACAAAGTAGGGTAAAGACCCGTCCACAACTCTTCGAGGCCGTCAACGAACGCTGCCTCGTCTATAATAAGCAATGACAAAGCTTCCGAACGACCAGCGTCTCCAGAAGTGGTTGCGGCTTTAACTTGAGAGCCATTTGTAAGTTCAAACGATTGCTTGTTATCAACTGCAATCTTTGATATCAACATGAAAGAAGGAAGATTTTTGAAAATCATCTTAACCTTCTTTACAAGGTTTGTTGCTGTGGTGAGTTTCGTTGCAATAACGAGAACGTTCTTTTCTCGGTGAAACAACATGAACCAAGCAACATAGGCAGCTGAGACGGTTGAGATCCCAAGCTGCCTACCTTTTAAGATTACGTTGAAACGATAGTCGTTAAAGTCCTTGAGAAGATCTTTCTGATATTCATACGTTTTGAACGGTATCTGACCTTTCAGTGGGTGAGAGATCTTACAATAGTTGTCAATAAAATATTGAGGATCTTTTCCGCACTTTACAATTTCTTTAACGATTTCATTTTTGGTGAGTTTCATACCCCTCCGGCATCTTGTAATCTTTTAAGATTGGCTGCTTTGAATTTTGGATCATTAATTGTCATCATACCAAAACCACCACCGGTAGGATTTTTCACTCTTCCATAATTAAGCTCTGTATCAGCACGAACTTTACCTGCTGCTTTTTGATTAGCATATTTGGCAAACATTTTTAGAAAATAGTGCAACTCTTGTTCGTCCTTAACATTAAAAAGATTATGTTTATCTGTGACGTTCATGAAGATTTGAGCAGCATTTCCCATAGCTCCCCCAACTAGATCGCTGAGAATGATTTGTTCTCTAGCTCTTGTGTATGGAGTTCCTTGTGGCTTTTTTGCTTCTGGTTCTTTAGGCTCTTCTTTCTTTTTACCTTTGATGAAATCGAACAGTCCTTCATCAAGCTCTTCTTCGTTAACAACAGCATCAAGCTCTTCTTTGATGATTCGCTTTAATGTTTCTTTTGTAAGTTTCATTTTTGGTTATCTCCAGGTTTAATGAATTCATTTTGAGGACGTTTTGCTTTTGCGGTCTCCAAAAATCTTTTTGTAATGTCTCGAACTGAAGCTTCGGAAGGGGCTCCGATTTGATCCATTTGCAAGCCACCAATTTTATAATGTTGATATGCTTGAACAAAAGTGCGAACTCTAGACGTTGTTTGTACAATAATCTGAGGTTCACCCTTTGGAGTTAAGGACACAGAATTACCTGTAATTGCTTTATACTCCTTTTGTAAAAACTTTTTAACTTCGTTAATAGTTTGTGCGATTTCATTTTCAAATCCATCGTCTTTTAAGTCTTTCATCATTACGTCGGATTGATAGTTGATAATCATTGAATCGCCATAAAATTTTACTTTGAATCCGTCAATGCAGCGCTTATCAAGTAATGGAATGCCTTCTTCTCGTTTTAAGCCTGTGGTGCGTACTTGTCCGTCGAGAGAGTAGTTCTCCAAGTGGCCGCCGTCATAAGCGTTAGCTGCGGCTTGAGATAAGCCTCTGATAATTTCTAATGTTTCTTTGCTCATTTATTTGGTCTCCAACCTGATTTCCATCTTTCTTCTCGACCCTCAACCCACTGGACATAACACTTAAAGCAACAATCAAATTTTGTCATATATAAATCATCGACAGATTTGAATGAATATATATTGCATGTCGGACAAGAGCGTCTTGATTCTCTATTAAGTAGTTCTTTTGAAATTAAAACACCACTTACCTCTTCCTTCTCTTGTTCCTCGTTTAAGTGTCGGTAATTTGTTTTTAAGTCAGATAAATAAAATCTTTCCATTTCTTCATCCCAACTTGCCTTTGGGTGCTCAACTGTTTCTTTGCCATATTTATCAGCAATTGCTTTTTCAAGCTTTGCAATATAATCTGGGTCTTTGTTTTTCATTTACTTACTCCTGAATTTGATTTACTGCATAATAAGTAGCCAATGAAGCAGCTGTTCCAATCACAAAGCCACCAAAAAAAGCCCACATTGATCTCTGAGGTTTTGACTGCGCTCTAAGCACATTTAACTCTTCTTCTTTGATTGCCATTAGGTTTGTATGTTTATAGTCTAATGCGGTATATTTGGCCTCCAATATATCATATTCATATTGCTTATCTGCCACCATAAGTGTGCATTGTAGATCGTTTTGAATCTCGCATTGCTCAACGTTAAATTCGCATTGTGATACCATTGTAGCCAAAGCCTCATTGTTCAACAGTCTTCCACTGAAAGAAGCTTGTTCTCCCTCTTCAAGTTTTTCAAAGCGAGGCTCGGCAAAGGCCAAACTCATTAATATTAAAATCATTTCTTCTCCGTTATTCCAAATCCTCTGAGGGCGTTATCCAGCTCCTCAGAATCTTCCTCAAGTTCTTCTTTTCTTTCATTCTTTTTTGCTTCCGCTTCTTTCTTCTTTTTATCGGCTTCAGCATGTGCACCTTTAACGGAAGCTACGTGAGTCTCACCAGCGGCCTTAGTTCCTTCGAGCTCAATCTTCCCAGAAGTATCTTTAACCTCAGCTTCTTCTTCTTTTAGTTGTTGCAGCTTTTTTTCTCTAAGTAAATTAATAATCTCTTTTACGATCAAAGAAAGCCCCAAGGTGCCAAATGCACCTAGGAGCGTCTTCCAGTTTTCTTTAAGCCACTGCATTAGCCTTTCCATACTTTTGCAAAGTCGATAGCGGTTTGGCCGCCAATATAAGTCATGGCAATCATACCCCAAGTGTCGGCATCAAGACCAACTCCCCAATACAAAAGCCCAGTAGCAACGGTAAAAACAAGCAGCTTGCGAGAAATAACTCTTTCTTGAATAGCATCAAACAACCCCTTGTCTTTTCTGTCAAGATAAAGAGCTTCTCGAATATCGTCTTTGCGCTCATCGAGAGTCTCTTTAATCTTTTCTTTGCAGTTAATATCTGCTAGCTTTTCAGCTAATTCTTCTTTTAAACCCATAATTAAGTCTCCTATTGTGAACTTAATTAGTTGCCCAAATCACAATTTGACTTGGGCATATCCATCGACCTTATCAATTTCAATTGTCTTATCGACAACGTCTTTGAGATTTTCGAGGTGAGTAATTAACAGAACCGTCTTGAAATGGGACTTAATCATTTGTAATAATCTCACAAAACCTTCCATGTGATCTGCGTCAAGTGCAGTGGCTGGTTCGTCAAGAATAAAGAAGTCAGGTCTCGGCAAAGAGGATACTGATATCAAAGCTAGGCGAATAGCCATAGAAGCAATTGTCTTTTCAGCACCTGAACCCATTGACAAGGGACGAGGATCGTATTTAGGGTGCTTTAAGTAAATCTCTAGGTTGCTATCGTCATTGTCAATCAAAACGTCAAAATCAACGATTGAAGAAAGGATAGAAGCAATCTCTGCGTTAATTACAGACAACATAGACTTAATTACCTCATAAGAGATTCCGTTGGCGTGAGTTGCTTGGGCGAATAAATCATAGGCGATATAATCACGTTCTGCGTCTTTAACCTTCTGAATTCCTTCTCGAGCTTCTTCAATAAGTCGAGAGGTGGCTCCTTTTTCTGACATTAGCTCTAGCAAGTCCGAGTTGCATTTTTTGCAATCTCTTTCTTTCATTGAGATAGTTTTGTTGATTGCCATTAAGTCTCGCTTGAGAGAAGATAGGTTCTCGTATGCTTCAATGTTTTCATTGTAATATGCGATATCTTCCTCAATCTTTGGAATGCGATGCTCCATTAAAGAAACCTTACCTTCTGCGTTCTCAAATCGTAAAGACTTGTTTTGAATATCGGACTTTAGATTAATATAATCAATCTCGGTATTCACAAAGTTTTCAACTGTAATCTTCAATCTTTCTTCGTCGAACAAAGAAGCTTTCATTTTAAGATCCAAGATAACATTATTTTGCTCTTCTTTTTTCTCGATAGCCTCAGAGATTTTAACCTTTGCTTCTTCTGCCTGCCTTACGAATTCGTTATTACAACAAAAAGAACAGTTGGGATCATATTCGTGGTCGTGCAACATATCAATCTTAGATTGCAATGAATTAACTTGTCTAGACAGCTTCTCGAACTTTGGAATCTCAGCCTTTAACAACTTCTTTAATTCCTTCAAAGAGTTTAACTCTTCCTCAGCCCTAACAGCTTCTTCTTTCAAAGACTCCATTTGAGGCTCTAAAATGGCTAATTCTTCCCTCTTTGATTTTACTTCAATAGAAAGTTCGGACATTTCTTTTTGAGCCTTTGAGAGCGATTTTTGAGCTTGTGAGAGGGTACTTTGTAGCTCGTCGATATTAATGTCTCTTTGTGCTGCTGCGCTTACTTGATCGTTAATTATCTTTTGCTCTTCTCTCAGAACTTCCAAACGAGCTTGGTGTCCTTCGCACTCGTCTTTCTTTTCTTCAATTTCTCCAAGAATTTCTGCGTATTCACTTAGGGCTTTCTTTAATCTCTTTTCCCAATCAACGGCATTAAGGTGTTTAATATATCCACGCATTTCTGCCGAATCTTTTTTGACAGCCTTGTGCATTTCCTCAAAGATTTCAAGGTCTAAGAATTTTCCCAAGATAGCTTTACGCTTAGTAGAACCCTCATTGATAAATCCAAACGAATCATGTTGGGCTGCCAAAGAGGTCATTAAGAAATCTTGGAAGTTTCCAATTGTAGATTGAATATTTGCGTCTGTCTCATTGCGAGTTGTACCATTCTTAGATTCAGCTTGAGTACCTAGAATCATTTTGGTGAAGTCCAAATCTGTCTTTGCAGCTGATTTTGTTCGCTCCAAAGTACGTGTAATCTTATATGTATCGTCTCCGATATCAATTTCAATATTACACTTAGATTTATTTTGATTTTGATTAATGATATGAACATTCTTGCGCTCACCTTTCGAGGTGGTGTTAAACATTCCAAACAAAGCAGCGTCAATGATTGAAGACTTACCTGAATAGTTCTTGCCAAAGATACCAACAAGACCGCTTAGCTTTGAGAAATCAATTGAATTACCTTTGCCATAGTTGAATAGGTAGTCCCATTGCATTTTCTTTAGTCGCCAAGTTACATTCCGAGACAAGTCAGAACTAACATACTTAGAAAAATATTCCAAAGAAATTTCCTTTGCACGTTCTCTTGTCTCTTCATCAATCTCTTTTGTTGAAAGAAAGTCTTCCATGTATCCGCTGAACACATTAGCGTCTCGAATATTTTTTGAACGTCCCTTGTTGGTTTTTTCTTCAAACTGAGTTGCTTTGCTTACAACGCGGACAGATAATGGAGACCACTTTGATTGAGCGTAATCTTCAAGGCGAACAAGTCTTGCTCTAGGAATATTGTGTTCGCAGACCAAACGCAAACGAGAATTTTTTGGAACGTCAACGTTTGGAAGCTGACCTTCTTTTGTAACCTCGACTGTAATGAATGGTCGTGGAGATTCAAACAATCTCATTTCTACTGAGTGTTTTTCTTTGCTGTGAATATTCCACATTAGATAACCTTTTCTGCGAGACTCTCCAAAGTTTTGCTGAACAGTTGAGCCTGCATACCATACACGCTTGTTTTCGTCAAGGTGCTGAGTTCTATGAATGTCTCCGAGCATAGCGTAGTCAAAATCATTAAAGATAGATATGTCGTCTTCTCCGTGATCTAACTCAAAGCCAGTTCCAACTTGGCAACCTTGAATTGCACCATGATACAGTGCGATATTGATAGCAGAGTTATCAGAAGGCTTAGTCCAATTATTTCGGTCAAAGACAGATAGAACATTGAACACTAAACCTTCTTCTGGAGAATACTCTTGAGAGTCTTTTAACAATGTCAGATTAGGATGTTTCAAAGCCTGAACGATTGGTGTGATAGCGTCTTGTCGATCACCATTCTTAAGGTTTCCGTCATGATTACCGAGGATCACAATGGTAGGTGCAATATCAGCAAGATTCTTTAGGAAATTAGAAGCCATTTCAAAATACTCTGGAGATAGCTGAGTTTTTGTATGAGCTAGGTCTCCTGTGTGTACAATATAGTCTGGTTGCTCTTGAATAAGAGAGTCGTAAATTTCTTTGAATACTTGTCGGTATTCCTCATGATATTTTAAATTGCGAATATGTGTATCGCTAATATGTGCGCATCTAAACATGTGCCCTCCTTTTGTTTGTTTGTATTAATAATATAACACGTTAGTCTTCAACTGTCAAGATTTTTCCTTCAAATTCATCGAAAAAAAGTGGACCTCCTTCCATGTGAGTTAAGCTAAATACGTTATAATCGAACCACTCTAGTGATTCAATTGGATCCCAGCCATATTCTTCCGAGAAACAGCTCAATAAAATGTCAATATTATATACCAACCTCTTGTGTTTCTCGGAGAACTCCATTACAGCAGGGGCGAAAGCCTCCTTTGGTTCTAGCACCAAGAACGTGTATCCCTCTTTAACTGCTTTTTCTATTACTTCGTCTGCAAAACTCATACTAACTCCTTAAGTTGCTCTGGAATATCTGCTCTTGCAATTTGCAAGATTCTCAAGTATCTTCTAATAATACTATCGTATTGCTCTTGATTTGCACTCTGTTTAATCCAAGAATGAAAATCAGCAAAGGTATTTGTCTGCTCCATAGTAATTGGTCCAAAACTTTCCGCTAGAGCTTCTAGGGCAATCTGTGGACCCTCAATGAGCCACTCAACTTCACCTTTGTTTTTGATTCCGTGAAGATGACTAAATGACATACCTATTTCTGTGAAACAAGACAAGATAAGCTGAGTTCTGTGTAGGCCTTTGAGCCCTTGTTCTCCATGAGAATAATAAGCCCAGCGAAGCCAATCAATATCTCCAACCATCCAATCAATCTGAACGTACTCACCTGTTGGCTTGTTGTCAGGTCCAAACTGAGGGAAACAAGAAAATAAATTACCAGCGTTGACTTTCTTGAGTTCAACGGGGATACCCTCTTCTGTCATTTGTTCTCCAATTAATTCAAGCAATGCTCGCATTTTGCACATGTCATAGGTTGCAGTTCGAGAACGTTTATGGATAGATTTATAACGCTCATACCAAGTGTCGTAGTCTACTCCCCAAAGGGCAAGGTTTGACTCAGTGAATGCTCGAATAATATGAGTAAAGTCAATGGCTAGATCTAGATCTCCAGACACAGCTTTCTTACCTGTCGACCCTACAGGCTCAAAGAAAGTTAAAGAGTGAGCCTTGTTAGGAAAGATTTTGCCTAATGATTTAATATAAGCATTGATTGTTGGTTGAATGTTTTCTAATTTAATAGAAGTTGTTTGTTCAAAAATATTACCGCCCATTGGGACCTCCTTTGTATTATGTTTATAATATAACTCGTTTGACGTTAGTTGTCAAGCAACTTTTCTATTCTTTTTAAAGCTTTTATTTTATTTTCACCTTTTGGTGTGCCAACCTCTCCGCTTTTAACTGAGACCATTGACTTGAATACTCCGACGACTCTTTTAAGTCCTCGGTCTGTTTTTATAGTGGATTCTGCTTGAGAAACCAAATCTTCAAAAGAAGTGTCAAGATTATACCCTCTTAAAATTTGCAGGACGGTGTCCCACTCTTTTGTTCTCCAGACAATCTTGCGCTCTTTGTTTTCCTTAGAGACAACTCGCAATTGAAGCTCGGTTGAACTGAGAGAGAATTCAATTTCTTCTTTCTCGGATACTTGAGGCTTCTCAATATTCAAAGAAGATAAAAGCTCCATTCCGTTTTCTTGTACAGCTATCTTTGTGAGGCCAAGGATCACCCCTTGTTTCTCTGCTGGTAAATCCAGAAAGGATTTTTTAAATTGCAACTCCTCTTCAGATAAAGCAATGATATTATCAATTTGAACTGAGCCATTAGGTTGAGGGAAAGATACCGTCACAAGCTCTCCACTATTATAGCATTTTTTGCCCCGATATTTTTCAGATTCAAAGGGGATAATAAGGTCGTCCGAAAGTTTTTTAAAATTTTCCACCAATCTCTTTTTTAGAGATTTTTTGTCCTCTACTGTATCGAATAATACGATAAGATCCATATCTCCAAAATCCATTTTTGATAAATCTGAATTAAACGAGCCGCTCGTTTCAACTCGAACATATCCTTCGATATTTCTCAATACTTCTTTTTCATAGCGCCTCAATACTTGCATAAAGTCTTTGCGCTGAATTCTATTACTTCCTGATACTCCTGACATAATGTCCTCCTGTGTTTATTATGGATATAATATAACACGTTGGAGGAAGCTTGTCAAATAATTTTGTTTATTTTTTTGGTCGAGTTGGAGCTCTTCGGTATCTTTTTTAAGAGCGGCTTCGTTCGGAGCCACCTCTTTTTAATCTTTCTCTTCGGATTCTTCCTCAGACTCTTCTTCGGCTTCCTCAAGAATTGCTTACAGCTCTTCTTTGATAATTTCTTTTAGTGATTCTTTTGTAAGTTTCATTAGATGTTCTCCAGCATTTGTTCGAAAAAGAACATATCGTTCTTTATTTCTCTAGCATTAACTAGTCTCTCCTGAAACTCTTTGCCACCCATTTCTGAAACGTCAGCGTCGTCAATTGGAACTTTGTGAACTTCAAGATCGTACTTTAACATAGACTTGATAATCCATTCTGCTTTCTTCTCGGCGTCATGGTCAAGAGCCATGTAAACTGGTGTATCGTGAATTGCAATTGCTTGAAACAACCGAGACTTTTCTCGAAGGGTTGATCCAAGAATCGGAATGGCATTGTTTCCAGCAGCGATAGCATCGAACACACCCTCCACAAGAATCACAGGTTCGTCCCAATCAATATTTAGTTCGTTAAAAACGATATCACGATCTGCTGGAGGGTTGAGGTACCGACGAGAATGCCCGACATAACTCCTAGCAATGAAATAATTAAGATCTCCGTCCACGTCAAAGGACGGGATGATGATTCGTCCGCCATAGCGACCCTCCTTACAATAACCAATTTTCCACTTAAGGATTTCTCTTCTTCCAATTCCTCGAGACGACAAATATCTTATTGCGTCCGTTGAGTCCATTGGAAGATCTTTGTTGCACAAAGACACAAAGCCTTCGGGCATTTCCAAGACTTGCTTTTCTTGAATGCTGTTGTATTCCTTGAACATCTCTTCAAAGTCTGACAAGTCAACGAGACCTTGAAGTTCTCGATACTTTTGTCTTTGTTGGTAATCTCCGAATCTTCTTACAATTCGGTAAATGTTCTTTCCTCGTTGATCACAAACCCAGCAGTGAAACCCGTTATTAAAATTGATTGCTAATTTCTTTTTGTGATGATTACAGAAAGGGCAGTGGTAATAGTATTCACTTTGCCCTTGTCTCTTTGGATAACCTAAAATATTATTTAGGATTTTTAATTTATCTGCTTCCATAGTTGTCCTCCTTTAAATAACTTAACACGAAAAGAAAGACTTGTCAAGTAGAAATTAGTAATTAAATCTCTCTGCTCTCTCAATCGCCCTTGTAATCGTTGTTGTGTGAACTCCAATTTCTTTCGCAATTGATCCTTTTGTTTCTCCGGAAAGCCATCTTTCTCTGAACGATGCTTCTTGTTCGTCCGTAAATCTTTTTCGGGATTTACTTATCTTTCTTCGCCACTCTTCGCTCACGGGCTTGCCGTAATGTGGGTGGTTTTCGCCGGATAGTTTTTCAGATAGAAGTTGCTTCACTTCTTCTGTGTGGTTCAGTCCAGCCATAGGAGAGCCGGCTACTCTGCTAATGTTGTAGATTTCTTGACCGCCACCAAAGGCTTCGTCAAGATATTCTTGCTCTTTCGCAAGCAAGTTTGCTCTTCTTACTTCTTCAATCAATACGAACTCAAATTGATCTTCGCCGTGTTTGTTGTAAGAATTTTGAAGGTGGAAGTTGGTGTGAGTTCCGCTTCTCAAGTTTGACTTGTGATGTCTCCACCTTCTCTTAATGTTGTTTGAAGATCCAATGTAAAATTTTCCATTGACCTTATTTGTTATTTTGTAAATTCCCGAGTTCATTTTGACTATCCTCCGCTAACTTGGAGTTAATCAAGTTCTCAACAAACTTTCCAACTTTCAAACCCTTTTCTTTACAATAGTTTTTTAACTTCTCGTGGGTCTCTTCGTTGATTTTGAGATTTTTTAAATTAGACATGATAACTCCTTTTACTTTAAATAGTCTCTAAAAGATAAAAAAAGATAAAAAAGGATAAAAAAGTTTAGATTACCATTATGCGTCGTATCGCCTGATAGCTTCTTCAAAAGAGGCTTTAGAAAGACCTAAATAATTAGGGTTCTGAGAATACTCTCTCCATAATTGCTCCTCTGACATGTTTATTGGGTCATCAGAATCCCACCAATCATTTAATAGTGCACGGACATGATCAGGATTAATGTCCCCGTCTTCTTCTCTCAAAGTTGCTTGAAGCTCTTCTTTGATAATTCTTTTTAATGTTGCTTTTGTAAGTTTCATTTTTTTGTCTCCTTAAAATGAATGATTATGCTTTAAATAGTGTGCACACAGAAGGTTTGTCAAGTGAAAAGTTTATTTTAAATTTCCCATTTTAGTTTATCGCCAAGAGAGTTGATGATGGTTGGTTCCTTTGTATACCTCTTTGAGAGGGGCGATGATTGCCAATCTTCTCCTGCTGAATTCTGAGTGCAATTGTCTTTGCGTTTACGTGTAAGAGTATTTTTCATATCGTCAAGTTGATGTGCGAGAACATCGGATCTGTTTTTTAAGTAAAAATCCCATACACCAGCAGCATCCTGTGAGACAATATGTCTATCCGCTGTCAAGCCATTTGACTTCATTGTCGCTACTTCAATTGCAACATCATAAAGAAACGGGCCCCAGCCATTAGCAGCTCGAGCTACTGTGACTACTGCTGATCCGTCACATGGATCGCCCCATGGTTCAACAGAGTCGAACCTAACATCTCCCCATTCTGGGGCATTTTCAGGTTTGTATTCTCCATTTGAGTCAGTGAGGGCTACCGCGATTGTTGCACCCCATGCCCCTTTCTCTATGTAATGAACCCTAACATACACATCTTCCGGAAGGTCAGTGTGTGTTTTCATGCCTTCTTCCAATACTTCGTTAATGAGGCGTTTTAGAATTGATTCTGTAAGTTTCAATTTATCATCTCCGTTAAATGAATGTCTGAAAATAAATAGTAGCCATTTGCGAAGTTCACCGACAATTTCTTTTTGTGGTGATTGCAAAAAGGACAATGATACAAATGCTCATCGCCCTTTTGATAATAAGACCCAAGAACTTGGGTTACAATTTTTCTTTTGTCCTCGATCATAATGTCCTCCTGTTTATAAGATAACACATCCCAGAAGGTTTGTCAAGTAAAAAGTTTAGATTACATTTTTTTAATTAAACTTTCTAATTTCTTCAAGAGTCTATCATGGCCTGCCGTTTCTGTGCCTTCATACATGTAGCCGATTTCTTCAAGTGCTCCTTCTTTATCTCCATTTGAAACTAACTCTTTGAGATCGCTGAAATCAAGGATCATACCCAAGTCGTCGCCTTTTTCTAGATTATTAATCATTTCAAGAGCTTGGTCTTTGCCCTCTCCGAGAGTCGCTTCCAACTCTTCTTTGATGATTCTTTTTAATGTTGCTTTTGTAAGTTTCATTTTATTATCTCCTTTAAATGAATCGTTATGCTTTAAATAGTGCGAGAACAGATTGTTCGTCAATTCCGTCAGGCAAAAATTCGGCGATTGAGTCGCCGTTTTGTAAAGCCGCTCGGAAGTCGGTTGCGGATAAGTCGTCTTGTTGCTCAAAGATTGGGGCAGAAACAATATCTGAACGTATGTCGTCAAAGTAAGCATTGAATCTCTTTCTGTACCCGACATCTTTTGTTGAGCATCCAAGAGCAACAGGCTCAAGAACTCTGTTCTCGGCATAATCGTAGCAATCGGCAAGGGGATTTGTGTAAGATCTGTTCTTTCCTTGTCGGATAGTTGCTCGCTTGTAATTCATCTTTGGGTGATCAAGCAATCCATAGAGTCGCAAAACCTCTTCGGTTTGCTCTAAAGTAATTGTGTCTCGAGACTTTTCTCCAATGTAAAGACGAACTTCTTTTACATCAGGATTATCAAGATAGAACTTGATGTAGTCGTAGTGACCTTTGTGTGGTGGTTTGAATCCACCGGCGATTAGTACAGTGTATTTTTGCATAATGTCCTCCGTGTTTTATATAATGTAACACGTTGAGACACACTTGTCAAGTAAAAACTATAAATTAAAATCTTGAGTTAGCAATTTTCCCGAGGAAAACAGCTCGTTAATCGTTGTCGGTTCTTTTCTGTAAAGCTTTGACAGCGGAGATTGATCCCAAGAGATCCCTACTCTATCTTCATACTCTCGAGAAATATTTTGAAGGCAATCGTCATCATGGTCGTCGGGAGTCAAAGTTCCATCCTCATCATCGAGTTGTAATTTTTCAACGTCTCCTCGTTGACTATTATATTTATCCCACACATTGTATGCGTATTGAGATACAATTGAACGGTCGCTTACAAGGCCTCCAGCCTTCATTGTGGCGACTTCAATCGCAACGTCATACAACAGAGGGCCCCAGCCCTTAGAAGCGTCAGAATAGGCAACCATAAGCGCGTGAAGGCAAGGAAATTCGTCTGCCAATTGAACCTCGAGATCCAAAGAGATGCTTCCATAAGGACTTGATTCATTCTCGTATTTTATCGGGCGACCATTGGCATTTGAATAATAAATTTCAATAACGTCCTCAACGTCTCCGTCAATCTTAATAAACACGTCTTCTGGAAGATCGGCAATTGTTTTCATTCCTTCTTGGAGAACTTCGTTGATAAGCTTCTTTAGTATTGCTTCTGTAAGTTTCATCCAAATAGTTCCTTGTATTTTTCTGGAGTCTCAGGATTGTCGAGGTCTAAGATCTTTGCTTTCAATGGTTTCTCGTGATCAACTGCTTTTTGTAAGCGATGGTTTCCGTCTAACACTTCTGTGTATTCGCCGTCTTTCTTAACAATGATGATTGGAAAACTTAAATCCGCAGCATCGACCCTTTCCTGGCTTGTGATTCCCGGACCAACAGGTAAACGTTCTTTGCCTCGAGCTTTTAAGACTTGGTTTTTAACCTCTACCGGATCTACATCGATGGTTTCGTTTCCAAGATAGTCGTTTATCTCTCCGATAGTGACCTTTTCGCCATTTTCGAGATTCCAAGAAGTGTCTTGCCAACCTTCATTAATGACTTCGAGAATAAGTTGTTTTAATTTTGCTTCTGTAAGTTTCATATTGAGCTCTCCTATAAACCAATAAATAGTCATCTTAAGTCAAAATGAGAAAGAGCAACAACAATAGCGTCTGCTTCGTCGTCCAGTCCCGGCTTTGGGTTTCCATGATTCGTGTACTCCATAATAAAATTATCAAACTTCTTCTCGACCCAATCAAGGACGACCTCTTTTGCTTTTGTTCCTCGAGGAACTTTTATTCCCACTCTAGAACGCGCTGTGGTGGCTCCTACAAGCGTTGGAGGCTTTCCCAGTAGTTGGTGCGCTATAAGTGAAACCATACCGTTAAAACGCTGCAGGGAACTCATTGTCTTCGCCGTTGTCTTGCCACCAGAGAACATTGAGAACGGCTCTTCGATTCTAATCTCTGTGATATCATGGAGGGCAATGATTGGTTTAAGAACATTATCCTTTAAAGCTGTAGCTCTTTCCTCTAGAGACATCTTGTTGTCTGTTTTAAAGAAATCTGAGTCTACCAGTTCCTGTTTATCATTAATAATTGCCCAACCTATCCTTGAGGTTGATACGTCCAATCCTAAAATCATTTTAGCCAGCCTTCCTTTGTTTTTAATTCTTTTTGTCAAAAATTAATAATTTATGGTGTTTTTCTCGAGAATCCAATAATATTAGATATTATTTTAGAAAAAACACAAAAAACTATTGACATATTTAATATATTATATTATAATAATACTATACCCACTATTAAATTATAACACATAGGATTATTGATGTCAAGTATTTTATAGATCTATTTTCATTTTAAATGTATATTCGTCTTCAATTGTTTTCTTTATTGGTTTTGCTAATGAAGTAATAGCAATTAAATTACCATCCTCATCGTAAATATGAACTTTCGAGATATAAGTTGTTTTCTCGAATGAAGCAGAAACGTATGAACCAGATACAATATTGTTGATTCCATAAGAAGTCTCAGCGAACATACTACCAGAACCTAATACAGCACTTCCAATTGAAGTTTGAGTTCTATATGTTGGATTGTTTGAGTGATTCAGGTGTCCTTTTTTGGCGTGAGCAAACATTGTCATTGAATTGACATAGCTGGTTCCTTGGAAATATAGCCCATAAGAAGCTGAGGATAACGTTGGAGAAGGACTTTCTCCGTCATTGAGTGTTGTGCCGTATGTCAACCAAGATCCGCTTGCTGGCGTTCCTGAAGTATATTCAATGTTATTGTTCTCAAGATCATGAGAAGCAGTGAGCATTATGACACCCTCGTCATACAACACAAGACCCACAACTGAATCAACACTAGAGCCCGTCGTTTCAATCAAAAGGCCATTATGATTCTTATCTGAGCAGGTTCCCACTTTCGAACCTGTGATATAATAGTTGAGCTCAACGGAGCCTTTCTTGATTGTTGAACCATAGTACATGCTAGGGATCGTAATAAAATTGATATTGTCTGCGGCAGAACCTGTCAATAATTCGTCAAAGATAAAATGCTCTGACATAATTGAATATTTCTTTGCAATGTTTTGTAGGGCTGAAGCTGTGAGATTTATGCTAAATTGATTTCCATTATTGTCGGTAATGTCTCTTGTTTCACCTGTGACGAAAGCTAAGCTTTGATCCGACTCTTCCACGTTGTAATAGTTGGCTGTGTATGTGTTTTGTCGAGCTGTTCTGTTTCTTTTAATTGGAGACTCGATTCCATAAGAAGAAGTGATTTGTCCATTGACGGCAATTGTCGCTGCCGACTCTGCCAATCCACCTGAAGCTTCTAGCCAATATTTGCTGGTGAACTGGTTATGTCCCGAATTGTTTTGAACAAGAGGCTGATATTTGTATTTCTTGAATACATTCTTTTGAGACCCAGTCATTACGAAAGGGTAGATTAGGTTTGAGCCTGTTCTGTTTGTGTTAGTATCATAGACTACAATTCCACCAGATCCACTTATTCGAGACTCTTTATTTGAATACATTTGACCCTGATAGACAAGAATGTCATACTCAGGGTAAGTCTTTAATCTGTTAACGAACAGATCGTCTGGAGAGAATTTGAATCTATACATAACATCCTAGTAATCCAATCGTGCTCTAAATGTCAATTCAATGTTTGAATCTTTTCTGATAGGCTCAGAGAACTTTCCTACAGCCAACAAAGTATTGTCGGCAGAGTAAAGACCAATAGAGGTGATATAAGAGATAGGCAAGTCTGTTGTGTTGTTTTTAACAGCGATTTGTGATCCGCTCAAATATGTTGGGTTTGAGCTGTAATTGAATTCGTTGTGCTTTGCACGACAGAAGTAAACTGTTGAGTTCAACTCGATTGTATTGTTGAATTGCAAGTTGTAGATTCTGTGTCTCAAGTAATCAGCGGAACCTGAGATTTCGTCTGCGATCAAAGAGCCAGTAAATGAAGTAGCAGCTCCGTCAAAATCAACAGAAGAAGAAAGGAATCCTCCATCTCCAGAGCCAGTTCCAGCCATGAAGATTGCGCTATTCAAAACGGCAACACCAGCTTGATAATAAATCAAGCCAGCTTTTAAATCTGTTGGTCCAGTTGCCCCACTCAAAGGAGTTCCAGCTGAATTAGATACATATAGGATACCATATTCGCCAGCAGGAGAGTTAACTCGGTAAGAAGTATCTGCTCCGTAATCGGTGATTTTAACTCTATCGTCCATAGCGTCCGCATATACAGGGTCAACACCCAACTCTAATTCAAAAGAGCCTTTCTTGATTTCGTCTTTAACCAACAATCTCGAGAAAGAAAGGAAGATAGCGTTGTCAATTTTTTCTGAAGTTCCAATAAGATTTCCGTCTTCGTCAAATCTTTGAATGTTTCCATCCTTATCGTAGCCAGAAAGAACTTGAGCCATTTGATTATAAATATTGTCTTTCTTTGTTGCCTGTTCAGTTACAGCCAATGTGCTTGCGGCGCTTGTACCAAAAGAGATATCAAAGATATGATTAGCAGAAGAGCTAAGATAAGGGTAGTCGTAAACCGATTGAAACATTCCGTGAGTGAAATTCTTCACATTATCGTCGTCAGGGAACGTTCCATATCCACCACTAATGATCGTCCCAGTAATGGGAATGGCTTCATGCAATAAAGTTTTCGTTGAAACTCTGTCTTCAGCTGATAAGTTTTTAAAAATTGTCATATCTTATTCCTATACTTTTGCGAATCTTACTGGGATATCAATTGCGTATCCTGTTGTTCTTCCGGTAACTCTGATAATAGAATCAATGATTTTGGTATCTTGATAGGTTGCTCCGTCAGACTTTAAATATTTGTTGCTCACAGTGCTTCCAATTCTTTCAAATAAGAAGTTGGAAACTCGCAAGTCTTGTGAGGATCTAATCTTGAAGGAAATTCTAGAAGAAACTGGTCCGTCGATTGGTGAAGATTTGTTTTCCAACTTTGTTTGCGTTGGAAGGGTGATAAATGGGCTTTCTTGGCCTGCTGGCTTAGTGACAGTGTAAGTAGCCACGTAATCGTCGTCGACGAAAGGAGTAGGCATTGTTGAGCCGTCAATTGACATTAGTTGGCCCAATCGGTTATCCATTTCAATGATAAACTCTGTTTCAATCAAGGAAGGATCAATTTCAGTTACATTTGTTGAGTGAATACCTGAATCAATAACAATAGAACCACCTCGAGTACCATCGTCGAGACCATACAAGAAACCGGGCTTTGCTTTGTCGTCAGTTCCAATACCAATAGAGTTGCTATTTGCACCAGCGTCTGAATTGTCAAAGGTAGCTTCATTAACACAGACAACAAAGTTACCGTCAGTTGTTAAGTCAGAAGAAGGTCCCTGTGTAGTTAAGGTGTTTAATTTCAAGATTGGCATATACAAAAGGTTTTGGTTAGCCAAAGAAACCAACTTAGATTTCATTAAAGAAGTGTTGTTGGTGAACGCCTCCAAGATTGGCGTTTGTAAAATGGTAATATCTTGAAGAGCGGTTGTAGCTGTTTTGTCAAACAAGCCATAGTTAACCTCGTCGTCTCCAAGTGCAAATTTTGCAATAGAAAAAGCTCCACCGCCTTGAGCGAGCCTTCTTCTTCCTTCGTCGGTAAGAACAACATCTAAAATGATGTCTCCACTATTATCTTGAAAAGCCATGTATCTTTCTCCTATTCTCAAATAAATAGATTGTTTTTAAGTTTCTTTCTCTTTTTGTCAAGTGTTAGTCCTATCGTCCAAGAAAAATCTGAGATTAATATCCAACTTTTTTCCTGTGTGCTTAGAGGTCACTCTAATCTTGAATGTTTTATTTTGACCTTTTTGTAGCAAAGTTCCATTATCTAGTTCCCAATTTGTCTTACTTTCTTGTTTTGAGAACAAAACTCTTTCAATATTAGGATCTATCTTCATTATTCTCTTGAGACTCTTTGAGAACTCAAAATCTTTTGTTTCTGGGAAACGATACTCTGATACGACCAACTTATATTCATCCGAGTCCTTTAAGACTTCAACTTCAAACACCGGACTATATTCAGACTTCTCTCCGTGATAAGACACTGACTTAAATGAATAATAATATTTTCTATTAGGCACAACCATATCTTCGTAATGCGCACTAATTTTATCTTTATTTTCTACTCCTCGAATATCCGAAAAGGCATAAGTAGCCATATCGTCAACTGTGATTGGAAATACTTCATCGAATTGCTCTATGATTTTTGGAGCTTGATTTAATCTGTATATTTCGTATCGTCCTCTAAAATACTCTTGCCTAATTTTGTCGTTGACTCCGGGTCTATCTTCATACAAAGAAGAAAAGAAAAATTCGACGCTTGGTCTATGTGGCCTATTTGCAAAGTCAATTTGAGGCATGTCTGGCATATCGTCAATGAACTTTGTCTCTTCTCTCTGTAATTCAATCTCTGCGATCTGTAGTGAAGGTTTAACTTCAACTTCAACATAGGCTTTGAACTTTGCGTCTTGAATCTGAGAGAATCCTGCTGGATTGTTCTCTATGATCTCTCCGGAGAATGATTGCATTTCTCCGTCTTCTTTTGAAGCAACGAGATTCGAGTAAGTATATGTACTACCTAAAACACCAACCAACACTTTCGTAACATAGATATATTTTCTGCCGTATTTTAGCTGGGTATCACGGAACACCTTATCTTTGGTATAATAAGTTTGTATTGGTGAACCCGCTGTATTGTCGAGATATTTTTCAATTTTATATCCGAGAACAAAAGTTTTTGACCCCGTTCCTTGAATGATCTCCTCATAGCTTCTCATATTATCTCGAGTAAAGTTTCTTAACTCAGCCAAGTAGTCCATAGTCTTTATTTGATTTAAGAATCTATCACTATCTGAGGAGTTGGACAGCTCTTCTTCTCTAAGCAAGAATGTTTCGTCTGGGAATTCGCTAAAGTTTATGATTGAGGTCGTTGAAGATAAGGCAAGTAGATCATAGATTTTTATTCCAAGATTCTGTCCGCCAACGCGGAATCCTATGGTTTGGTATGATAAATCTCTCTTGATTGATTGAAGAATATTCTTTTCTTTGTTGCTCTCAATGATTTTAGCTAAAAAGCTTGAGCCCTCTAAGCTAAAGTTGATAAAAGGTAGATCCTTTTGAAACAGATAGGGAAACTTAATTGTTCGAATCAAAGGAGGGTTTTGTACTGCCTGCCTACCAGAGGTTTGAAGAGAGGAGTTGGGAAGGATAACCTCTGGCCTTTGCAGGTCAAAAATGTTTCTTTGCTTCTGCTCAGCTTCTTCTGAGGGAACGATTGCATTCGCTAATCTAGCTTGATATTGATCGAACAACTTATCGATATCTTCCGTTACTCCTGCTTCATATTGAGGATCGTCAAATTGTGTCAATAAATCTCCAACGTTTTGCAAGTCTTTCTTTTGAGACTTGAATGGATACGAGATAAGATTCCAATTAAGCAACAAATTTGAGGAGGTTGTCTTAGTGGCGTCTTCATAATCTGGGTGGTGAAAGTTCTTAATAATCTCTCCTGCATTTAGATTATTCAACGTTAAGTCGAACTGGTGATCCTGAAAGGTTGTTCCTACTGGAATACTAGCTCGAATATAATCTCTCCACTGAGATTGATCTCGGAACTTTGACTCCATTCCCGTAAACACAACGCTGGTTTTCTGGCTTGGAAATAATGTGTCTGAGTTGGTCGAATAACTAAGGAATGACTCTCGTTCAATCGAGACTCTATAGTTTTTAAATCCTGTCACCGAGAAGCCACCTTGAGTTCTGTTGGGAGAATAATATCTTCCAATTTCTGCTCTCAATTTATCTGGTGCTTCCTCTAGGGAGCTGATTACATTTGTTGATTCTACTATCGTCGACATTAATTATATCCTCCGCCTCCGCTAGGCCTCATAGTTTGAGGAGCAGATTGCGTTGGTCTTTGTGGTTGGGTTTGTTCTACTTGACTTAAAAAAGAAAGAACACCAGCTTTCTGAGGGTCTTGTTTTATTATGATTGAAGTTTGGAACCTTCTATTGTCGGAAGAAACGTCAATAGTTTGGTCGGGAACATTTGTTTCGTAATAATCTTGAATTGCCATATTCTACCCTCTAATATAAATCAAGTTATTATAAATAGTTCCTGCAAATTTATCTTTTAAAATTCCAAGCTCTGGTAGTTCATAGTGAAATGCTTTACCTATGATTGGCCTACCTGAACTAAGAATGTCTGATTTCATATTTTCATAGATTGGATTATATAGATCCACCATTCCATTCTCGTCCTTACCAAAGCCAACCAAGGCTCTGACCACAAAAAGATTCTTTTGTGTTTCTTCGATAATCTCGCGCGATTCACTGTTCTTTAATGGATCGGAGTTTGGATTGGGAGCAAAGTCCTCACCCATCATCGCTTTTACGTGAGGAGGTATTTCCTCGATATTCAACTTTTCTGCTGTTGCCAATGAACGAACTTTGGACTTGTGGTTTGAAAACTGAAGCTCTTTTATTGATTTAACTGACATTGGGTTTCTTAAAAATCTTCTAGGAATCACATCCGAGATTATTCCCAAAATCTTCTTGTCTTTTTCTGTCATTAATCTTTTAAATTCTCTTCTGAACACAACAGGATTGTCCGAGATAAAATAAGAAGATTCTCCCACATAATGCTTGGCGTCAATCAATGGGTCAATAACTTTTTCATAACCTCGATTCAACAGAGAAGTTCTGCTTTCAGCAACCGTAAAATTAAAAGAAGAAACAACATCGTTAGAGATTCTGCCTTTCTTATAACTGGTTGGCTTATTGGTTGAATCCATTTGCTTTGCTCTCGAAGACTTGGCTAGCCTGAATTGTCTAATCTTTTCAATTGGAATATTCTTCATTCCTCTGTTTGTCTTGATTCTGTCTTTTCCCACCAATAGGCTCGAGGGAGTCAAAAATGCCGGCGCATTATCCATTCTGGAAAATTGCGCTCTCTCCTCTGGAGTTAGGAACCCTGAATCCTTCAAAGAAACTTTAGGATAATACTTTTGCTTTTCTTGATTTGTTCGCGAAGCATAATCTCCAATTGTGAATTTATTGAGGCCTTGCTGAGTATCTGAGAATATAGAATAACCTAAGACTTCTTGTTCGAGAGAAAACTTCTCTACAGATTTTGCCTCTATGGAATTTGAAAACTTTTGACCTTTTAGAACCCTAGATAAACCATTGGGGATATTTTTTTGCCCTAAACTTGATACTTTGTACAACTTCTTCACTTGATCGTAGACGCTATTGAAGTGCTGAACAAACATTAGGATATTTGAGGGAGAAGTTTTTCTTGTTGGTAATAATTTGTTTAAAGAGCTGGTATACAAAGGGGAGTTGTCGCCGCTTTTAATTAAGTTCACCAAGTTCATATATGACAAAGATACTTGGCCAAGCTTAGAATTCTTAACTCTTTCTGTCGATAAGCTACTAGGTACGCCTTCAATGATCCCTAGATCAGAGAATACCTTTGAAGAATAGTCTACGTTGAACTTTTGTTTATTTGGATTCCACACACTGAGTGAGTCTAAAGACCTAACATATCCATCGAGAAAGAATAGGGACTCCTCCGCCTTGGACATTACGAAACGATAATATTCTTCAAAGTCTGTATCTACAAATAAGTTTATATTATATGATACTTCTGATATGCCCTTTCTATCTTTTAGAGAATCTTGAAATAGAAAAGTCTTTACTCCCAAGTCATTGAACAACCCGACTTGTTCTATAGTTGAAATAATTGTGCTGCTCTTCAACATTTCTTGCGAGGGTTTTAAAGGATCAAATTTTATAGACTCGTTTTGATTAGTCACCTTGCTAGGCAAGAAGTCAAAGTAAACACCGGTAGAAGAGAGGGCTCTTTGTTGCTTTTCTAAATTTCCTTCTCTCAAAAAAAATGATATAACTTCCGTTGAAATATAATCATAAGAATCTAGAACCATTGTTCCCAAGCGATTCGAAGAATCTTTTCCTTTGACAATTTCCTCTCTGTGGATCTTACCCGTCAGTAGTTTAGTTGATCCATTGATTTTATTAAACAATGCTCTGTTTAGTTTAAACATTGTTTTTGCAATATCTGATACTTCCAAAGCAATAGACTTTTCATTTACGTGAATGAGAGAAATTGTTTGACCGTCCTCTGTTTGGGTTTCTATGTTAAAATAAATTGATTTTTTCATTTTGGTATCCCCGGAATATTTGGAACTGGATCTCCAACCAGATTAAAGTCAGGCTCCGTTACTCTATATAGAGAGCTAGTAAATAAACTTGCAGTTGGCCCAGACTGCTGATCTCTAGCGAAGATCCCTTCGGCCATTGTTAAGCCACCGGAGGACAAGCCTATACCAGCAAACACTTCATCACTAAGAACAAATGAGGGGTCAAAAGGATCTCCGTTTTCAAATAAGATTTTACTGTTCTCTTCTCGAACAAGCATGACGGTTGGGTGTTCTTGGTTAATGTGTTCTGAGCCTACCATATAAGATCCGTCTTGAGCTACATGGACTGGGCCTGCATATTCCTCGTTGGTATCCGGATAATAAAAATATTGAGATTCGTTATTTAATTGTCCTCCGGACTTAACGAGTTCTCCGGAGATTGGTCCATAAAATTTATTGAATAGTTTTGAACCAGTACCAACAACTTCATAAAAACAGCCAACATACACGCTTAGGTGGCTGCTAGTTTTGTTGTTTGGGGTGAGGCTGAATGTAAAGTTTGTCTTGTGTTCACTCAAAGTTTCTCCTTCGAGGAATAGGGCGTCAAAACTATCGCAATCTCTTACCTTTGAGTATTCGTTTTCAAGCTCTCTTGTTGGAGAAAAGTTTTGGATAACAGGTATGTCCATTAGGCTCTTTGTTCCATTGCTTAACAGAATAGAGGTTTCTTCATTGAATATGAGAGCACACTTAACTTTTATCCCCATACCTCTACGCCACCAAGACGGATTGTCTCTATGGTCGTACATTTTGCACATAACAGATAATTCCACAACTCCGTTGCCCGAGTCTTGAATTACAATTCTGTCAACAAATACATTTGGTAAATTCTCGTTTCCGACAGTTAAAATATCCATTAATTACAATCCTCCAAGTCATCAGGGCCAACCCTTGTAGAGTAAATATCAAATCTTTCAGTTCTTTTGTCCGGACAGATAACTTCTTCGTCCAAAAATTGATTATTGACTTCAAGTTCAGAAACTGCCTGACATAAAATTTCTTGGTCTATATCTTCGTCGAACTCAAAACTAAAGTAGTATTCTACAAACTTAGGGTTATCTTCTGGTATAACAGAAGGGGATCCTTCTCTATCTAATATCGGAGTCTCGGGTGTTCCGTCTTTTAGGATTCCGTCTACGATAGCAGATTCTACTTTGCTCATTTTTAATGGAGTAAGCAGTTGCTCGTCGTTGTCGTCGACAAGGAATACTTCGATATCAAAATTTTCTTTTTCATAAAACGAAGCAAACTCTTTCAAGTGAATAATCGGTTCTTCGTAAGATATTTCAACGTACTCTCCATTGTCAAAAACTCGAGAAGTAATAGAATCGAAATTCATAGGATTATCGAGTAGGTTCTTTGAATTAGCCACAAAGACATAATCAATGTCAACTTGAGGTATAAGCAGGTTTCCGCCGACTGAGGGAATCTCATAAGTAGATTCAGAACCAGTTATGTATCCTCTTAACATTGTGGCTTGAAAACTAGGATTGTTCTCACTAGAATAAGAAGACTTTCCAAGGGGATATAGGTTGCCTTGCCTCATATCATTCTTTTTTACCATAACTCTTTTGCTATCAATGATAGAGGGAGATTCAACTTGCGGAGCCTCTTCTTGGAAGGCTCTGTTCACTTTTAACTTTGGAGTTTCATTTAAGATTCTGTTGTGAGCAGCTTCTTGAGTTTCTCCAGAAACTTTGTAGCTGATGTCGTCGTCAACAAACTCATAAGAATGAGGCTTGAACTTTCCAATAGAATACAAATAACGACCATAAGGAGTCATTTCGATCTGCATTACTTCTGTCTTCTTGTTAAAAAATGTCATTTAGATTCCTCACTATAGTCCGGGGTTTATTGGTCCGTCGTCAGGCCCTTCATCAATTTCTTCAAGTGGATCGACTCCACCAGTGGCCACTCCTTGATTACTACCTTGTTCACCAGCTTGTCTTTGGTCTTGTCCAGTTGGGGTCACATAAGTATTAGGAGAATCTCCGCCCATTTTTCCTAAAATTCTATCTTGAATATTTGCGAAAGACTCTTCTAATTCCTCAAATCTCTGAGCGACGAAGGCGTTTCCTTGACCCGATTGAGGTCCGCTAGGAGACTCTGAGTCGTCTAATAGTTCCACCCCTGCCTCTTCCGGAGTTGGTAAAGTTATTGTTTCAGGGATTGGATCGTCCTCAAGCCCACCAACAATATATTCGATCTTATCTTGGTCAGCAGTAACCGCGTTCCAAGCTGGTATATTATCTGTGTAGTTTGTGAAATCTGCATTTCCCATTTCAACTTCGGCATCAATCTTAACCATTTCAACCAAAGAGAAGAAGTCATAGGGCCAATTGTATTGAATGGCCGTGGTAGGTCCAAATTCGTCTTGGGTTACATTCCCAGACTCTACCTTGGTATTGACCTCGGGATTTCTTAAAACGGTCTTTTTGAAGTAGTTATTGGCCGCACGTTGCTTAACCTTGAACACCATCCACTTTAATTCATGTGGCATGTCGATTGTGTCATTTCCGCTTTCTCCTCCAGCTCCCAATAGTTCTTTTTGTAGGAGTGGGTGAGTAATGGCAACTTCCGATTCTTCCAATTCCAATCCGATATCCGGAGGTAGATTCTGCCAAATATCTGATAGATCTTGTTGAGACAATGTGTGCGAGAACTCAAAGACATACATTGCGACTGGTTCAACATTGTCGAAGTTCAAGAAGTCAAATGAAGGAGGGAAGATAAACTTTTTCATTTTATCCATTTGATTAAGGACCGTTCTTCCGATTTGAGATTGCGCCTCTCCGGTTGTTAGGCCTTCTCTATTTCCGTCTTTATACATTTGGACTTTTGACTTGTCAAGCTTGAAGAACTTCTTCCTTCCTTTTTCTTCGACAAATGGAACAGCAACAACAGCTTCCGAAATTACTTTAGAAGAAGCAAGTCTTCCAAGTTTTGTTCCAACTCCGGAGAATCCTAGGTGTGAGGAAAGGTCAAGGATCTTGTTTTCTGCCCCTGATATTCCGAGCACTTGAGTTTGATAGTTATCTGGAATTGCTCCAACCTGAATGAACACTCCTTCGTTTTCTTCTGGAATTCTTCCATGCTGATGCCACATTCCTCGAGGAACAGAGCCGGAGCCATATTGCGGAAGAGTTAAATGGTCGCTACCAGATACATGAGCAAAATTGAGCATTGGAGTTTCAAACTTGGTTTGAATAACCCAGCGAGACTCTTCGTCTACAGCCGTATCGACAACAAGAGAGCCGGCAGCCCCAGAACTACCTCTTGTTTGAACTTTACCGATTCCAAAAATATTCAAAGAAGCTGATAATTGCACGGCGTTTATATTGATTCTATTTCCTGTTGGAGATTGAGGTCCGGGCACTGGACCACTTCCGTCTTGAAAGGATATCCCAGCATTTGATCCAGTGTACGCAGTATTATAAAAACTGCTATCATATCTTGTGTAGCTGGAAGTTATTGCATTTTGAATTTCTTGAATAGTCATTACCTCAGAAGAGGCTGTAAACCACATTTCGCACCAAGCTTCTCCATGATAATAGGGAGGCGTAAATGGAAAGTTATATCCATTACTAGAGTCTTTATCCCAATAATGCTCCTCGGAAGTGTCAGATATAATGTCAAACCTTTCCTCATCAAATCTAAAGGGTCTATCTACGGTGGCGTCCACTTCAAATCCTGCTCTGCCCAATGAAGGAGGGCCAAATGCAGAAGATCTAGAGTACATCGTAAAGGTCTCAAAAGATCCAGTTTCTCTGTATTTAATTATGTCTTGCGGGGGCATATAGGGCAGAGTTTCCGAGCCGGAATGGTATACCATGAATCTAGACTTATTCATTGATTTTCTCATTTTAAGTCTCATTCCGTAAACTTTTCCAACTTCAAAGTTTCTTATATCTTTTTGCTTTTTGGATACAATTGAGGTTAGCTGTCCATTAGGTAGGAAAAATTCTGGTATCTCGGCCAAGAAGTTGTTCGACATTAATGAATAAAATTCATCCCCTTCTCCGTCCCAAATTGCTGAGGCAGATAAGTTGCCAGAAGGATGAGGCTCATTGGAAGTTAATTTGTCGCGAGATAAATAATCTTTTGGCTCTACCAAGGCTTCAAATGGTATTCTTTTATTAAAATTTTGAGCTATAAAATAATTTCCATCGACAGAGGCTGTTACACTAAGTGATCCAGTGATAATTGGATAATCAACAGCTACACCAGACTTAATTGTATTAAATAAGACTCCGGGTGCAAACAATGGAGTCATTACCATTTGCTTGCCATAATTAAAATCAGACAATTGAACATTGTTAGTATTATATAATGATATATTATCCCCAAAAGAATCGTAAAATCTTTTTGCCAAATCTACCGTTCTTTGAGCAGGATAGAAACCCTCATAAGGCAAGAACTTCTTGACCGCCTTACACCTCAAAGAAAGGACTTTGCCGTTTGTAAACTCTTTGTGGTCCGAGTCAATCAATTCAAATTGCTTCATAAAGTCTGAGTTTGAATAAATCTCGTAGAAATTTTGCCTCGAGGAGTCGCTTGAACCTGAAATCCCACCTGATATCTCAAGCATGTCAAGTTCAATTGCATTATCGGTTCTCTTAAAATCTTCAATTTGAGAACTCATTCTAAACTCAGGAACAACAGCGTAGTTCTTGGAGTGTTTTTTTAGTTCCTCAACATAGTTCCCATAGGTGTCATAGAAAGGATATTTTGGAGCATGAACATAATTTCCATCAGAATCTTTAATATATCTATTTGCTCCTGCCTCCCAAAGAGCTCCGCCTTGGAATAAAGTCTCCGTACTTGAAGTTCCATAGATTTCCATACCAGAAGGATTAGACACAGATTGAGAGGTGTCTAGAGAGATTCTTCTCATATACAGAGGAGAGGGAGACATTTTTTCATCAATAGACTCGGCAGCATTTTGTACATAGCTCGGACTTATTGAACCTAGATTGTTATTAGTTGGCACTGCATTTGTTAAATAATTTTCAAACAGAGACCAATATTGGCTCATTGTTGACATCAAAACACCTTCGCCTTCTCTTCTAGACTCTGAGGCTTGGCTTCCTATGTATACTCCCGGAATATCCCAGAGTATAGAATAGTCTTCTGAGGCATAGGATCTATCAAGAAATATTTGAGACTCATCAAGAGGCCAAGAAGATTCTCTGGTATATCCCTCCTCTAAAAGAGCTGGATTTGTGTGCCCGAAGCTATTAGATTGATATAATCTTGTCCTATCTTCTCGATTATGTCTAAAAAACGATTCAAACTCTGGTCTATTTCGAACTTTGTCAATAAATTGATTCTCTGCTTTAGGAAATACCGTCTCGCGGTATTGTAAGAATTCCCAATAAGTTAAAGGAGAGTCTTGCTTATTTAGCCCATTTTCAAGATACATATCTTTAATGGCGGCATACTCAGTATTGTTATCGTCAGGATCATATCCCATTAATTTATTGACTTCTTCGTTTGCAAAACCAATTTGAGAATTACCATAAGAAGAAATGATAGAAAACTTTTCTGGTTCCGGAGCTAAGTTGCCGTCTTCGTCTTTGAAATGTCTTCCAACATTCCAAACTAAAGGGTAGGACTTTTGACAAACAGCTGGCTCAGTAAAACTATATAGGGCCGAATATCTATCTCGGACTCTAAGCTCGCCTTCTTGCAGAACATTGCGGACAGGTCCGGTGTTTGTCACAAATGTTAGGGTATTCTTTGTTTTGTGGTATCTTGATAGGGGATTTTCAGATACTCGAATTTGCTTCCAAGTCGAGTATCCATAGGGTCCGTTTCTGTGTAGGTTGATTCCAACTAGCGTATCTTCAGGATCAATAGAACCTACCTCAGAGTTTCTGTCGCTCGTGATTGTATTGGTGTCGTCGAATGAACTTGACACCAAGGTATTCATTCCTGCAAAATCAACAAATGTTGGCATTATTAACTCCTATCCCGTAATAGATGAAGCAGAAGGGAAAACTAAGGCCTCAACCCAACCTGCCGAAGAAGAAATTATTCCGTCCTTCGGAGCATAACCATAAATGTGTTGTTCTGGTCTGTCATTCTCGGAATACCAATGAGAACCTGAAGTTGCTGCATTGATCCAAGAATATTGGAACTCACTCCTTGGCAATGTTGAATTGATATGCATGTTGTCATAACTGCTACCAGTAATTAGTGTGGATCCACTATATTCTATTCTTCGTGAAGTATTTCTATGTTGCTTCCCAAAAGAGCCGCTTGAAGGATAAACCGAGGCCGTTATCTCACCATAGTGAGGATCGATTCCAAACTTGCCCATGTGAAGCGCTCTAAGGGTCTTTAAGCCTCTTCTTAGTCCAAGGTGGTCTTCTACCCTTATTGTACCTTGCTCACCACTGCCAGAGCCTAATACGGAAAGATTTCGGAATGGCAACGCGTTATGCACAGAATAGGTTGAGGTATATGCGTCAAGATACCCAATTGATTGAACCTCGGGGCCGCCGGGAGCAGAAAATCTTGTTGTTATGTTTCTCTCAGAGCCAGTTAGGTCTGTTCTAGGGATTTCGATTACAATATCAGGGCCATAAACGGCGGCAACAGGATTTGTTCCTCCTGCAATATTACTAATTGAAAAGAAGCTCCTAGAAGGGTCTGGGTCAACAAGGATTGATTCATTATAGGAAGATCCTGTTGCAGAGGCAGTAAGAGAAAATAAAATATCTGAGCCTGCCGAGGAAGTTGTCACATTAAACGAAGTGTTTGCTTCAATCTCAGTTTCCAATGCTTGCCATATTTGCTCGGAAGTTCCTGTTGTTTCAATATATGAATAAGAAGGAGTTGGAGAAGGAGCTGAAGCAGTTAGAACAAAAGTAAAGCCACCAAAACTTATCGAATCCTGATCTCGTATTCCGACTTCGTCTGTACCTCCAGCAATGTTCACCAGATTAGTGAAAGAATTTCCAATTTCAGATAAGGAGAAATTGTTTGCTGATCCTGTTTGTGAAGCTGTCATTTCAAATAATGCTTGATCTCCCAAGTCAGTTATGGAAACATTTAAATTAAATGAAGATTCGATTTTTGACTCCAAAGAAGACCATATATCGTTAGAGGATCCTGTTGTTTCGATATATTTGTTTGTTGAGTCGTCTGCTACATAAGACTCTGTTAGATGAAAAGTCACTGCCCCTATTGTCAATCTATCTTGATTTTCTATTCCTGCTGGCGTGACGCCTCCTGCCGCGCTTACAAGATTTTGGAAAGTTGCTCTCGAGCCATTTGAATTTTGGGTAAAAGCAATATCTTCGGAGGGACTAGCAACAGAAGAAGTTAAATCAAATCTATAATATCCATTGCCTAGATCATTAATAGTAATTGTATCAAAATTTGTCGAATCCTTGATTGACTGAGAAAGAGCATTATGAAAATCAGAAGTTGAACCTGTACCTATTCCGCTTGTTAAATCAATCAAAAAATTCTGAGAACCTAATGTTAACTGATCTCCGTCTTCTGCTCCAACCTCATCAGTTCCAGCAGTCCCTGCATTTATAATTGAGAAAGATGTAGTGCTGGTGGAGATATTTGGATCCTCTGCGGAACCTGTATATACGGAGGTCAAACTAAATGTTCTTGGATTATCAGAGCCAGTAATAACGGTATAATCAGTGTTGGCTTCAATTTTTGTCTCGAGTTCCGCCCACATTACGTCATCGGTAACTCCTGAGCCTGTCGCTAAGATTTCCAAAGCACCGGCTGGTGAAGAGTGAGTTATAGTGAAGGTTTGGCCATCAATTGTTATCGTACCGGTATCCGCAGCTCCTTCATTATCCACGCCACCTGTTGCGTTAGAAATGTTTGTAAATGTTCCCAAAACCCCAGATAGATTCAGGGTTAAATTATAATTTGCTCCTACGGGCGCACCTGAGATTGTAAATGATGCTGAGGAAGGAGTTTTGACAATAGTCAGCGAAGTTCCCGAACCTGTCAATGGAACAAGATCTCCAACAGAAGATATTGAAGCAGTCAAATCATTATTGTTGCTTCCTGCATCGGAAATAACTTGAGAATTGGTTATCGCTGTTCCAACAGTCAATCCCTCAAAATCCATAATCATGGTAGGATTGCCGGGCTTTGAAGACTGCCACTTTCTACTATTGTAAAGCTCAACCATGTGAGCGTGAGGCCTAGCTTCTGGGTAAACCACAACCTCGTCCAAGTAAATCGGACCAGTGGAACCAGCAGGAAATAAATTATTGGTGCCGTCATATTTTGCAAACAAGGTTATTTCATCTGTTGACAAGTCTACCCAAGACAAGGGTCCCGGGACAGCAGCTCCTTTGCTTTGAGACATTGCATGAACAGTCAGAGCACTACTTGAAACACCGTTTAAATATAGCTTTAATTGATCACCATAACCCATACTCCCTGAGTGGCTAAAAGAGAAGTGATTCAAGCTTTGACTATAACTGCTGGTGAAGTTTGTTATTTTCCAAATATCAACAAACTCATCTCCGGTTACGCCACTATTATCTCTCCAAACAGATTCGAAATACAAAGAACCACTTTCAATATAGATATACTTTGTTGTATCTCCGTTTGAATGTCTACCCTCGTAAATTGTATTGATTCTATCCGCTCCGAAGGTGTCAAAATAAAGCCAGAAAGAGATTGCATAACCTGCTGTTCCTCCACCGCCATTCGTAATTGCGGAAGAGTGTAATCTAGACAAGCTGTCAGCTGAGGAACTAACCGCAATGCTCCTTGTCACAGGATGCTCTACGTAATTGACGGTATAGTCCGGCAAATCTGTGGACAAGGCAGTTTGAAAATCATTATAAAAGTCCCTATCTGTTGCCCCAGAGATTGAGGTGTTACCGGGATCAATAAGGGAATTATCTAAATCAATTTCATAGCTAAAGATTGAGCCTACACTCTGTGTAATTACGAGAACCGCTCCTTCATTTGCATCGTCAATGCCATTAACATCAAACAAAGCATTGCTTGAAGAACTACCGGGTACCCATGAACTAGTCATAGTGAAAGAGCCAATAGCATTAGTTCCTTGGATGTTGGCACCTGTGACCTCAAAGGAGCCCGTAGAATAAGAAGCGGCAATAGGAGATCCAGTCAAATTAAAAGAACCAGAGGACAGTGTTCCAACTTGAGTCGCTCCTGACAACTGGAAAGAACCTTTTGCGTAATCTCCGGAACTTCCTGCTGACATTAGGTTTCCGTCGGGCTGCCTATTGTTGGAAGATACTCCAAAAACATTTCCGGAAGTATAGGTTGCAACACCAATTAATGTCTGATAGTGAGTTGTATCAGGTAGGCTATTCGCAATGGAAGAAGGCAATATATCCCAATCTGGATTATTGTAAGCTTCGATTGCCCAAGTCTTTTGGAATGTTGGAGATATTTGGAACAACTCTAATTCATTCTTGTAGTTCCCTGCTTTCCAAGATCCCGACACAGTCTTAATATTCTTAACGTTGATAGGTCTCTTTGCGTGTTCGTCTCGATACCTTGTTGCTTTTGGAGCTGTTGAGCTTGGATAACCTCCTGTATCGTAGTCTGCGCCAACGAAACCCAAGGCACCGTCTGCCGAGGGATCGACAGGGTGTTCTGCGATTGATAAGCCCCATCCTTCTGGTCTGTTATCCTTATTGTCGGCTCCATGATTCAAGTCAATATGTCTATATTGTAGACCTCCAACATGTTGTTCGGTGAACGGCCCTTGAACAGAGGTTTCATTATAGTTTCCAACAATATCATTATGAAGGTTCGTTAGGTGTACTCCAGACTTATAAAGAGATTCGACAACAGCGTTAAAGCCAGAGTTGACAGTTCCAGACATAACATTCAAAGGCAATACAAAGTCTCCATGAACCCAATGTCCATATTCTTCTCCATATTTATTACCAATTTGAGCGTTAGTTTGATACTTCTTTTTCAAAGGAACAAAATCGTTGTTTGGGGCCTCTTCCACTACCCCTTGGCCTTCTCCAAGCCCAACTGTCACTACGTTTTGAGGAACGCTCTCAAGTCGTCCAGCGGGAGCGATTGATTCGTGGAACAATTGAAGATTCTTTTTTCTTCCAAAGTTCGTTCCGCCGTGAATGGTTTCACGAGATACAATTGATAAATCGCTTGTTTTTGCGAATCTTCTTGTACTGTATACGTCACTTACGTATGCGTTTCCACCAATTTCTCTCCTCAATAATCCGGAAGTTTGAAGCGAAGTATCATTGGTTAGAGTTTTTTGAATTGAAGCTCGAACTCCTTCCTTCTCAGATCTCTCTTTGTGCCATAAAGTTTGTCTAGATTCGTCCTCTCTCGTGGCTGGATCGTGGTGAGCGTGGCCATACTGCCAATTGTACTTCATTTCAGAAACACCCTTAATAGACCCCTCTGTTGATTGGAAAGTCGTCAGAACTGGAATCTGGTGGGTATATTTGCTTCTCTCGAGCACATGGCTTTCAACAATGTTGTTAATTTTTTCTGAGAATCTTGCGCCTGCTGGCGTTAATTGCCTCAAGCCTTCTGCAATTGATTCGTCAATCCACTTATAGAACGAGGTGAACTTCTCCATATCAGGATCATTCTCGACATCTTCAAAGAATCTTTCTCTCAAAAATTCAAGCTTTCCGTAGTTTTCGTGATATCTCTGATTGGGCTGTCCGATTAAATTGTTGAATTCAACAGCGGTTGAGAACATTTTCAGCATTTCTTCTGATATTGTGCCATATAAAGACTTCTCGAATGAATAGAAGTTATCTGAAACGTCGTCGTCAACAAAGAAGCTTTCGCCTTCTTCGTCTTTAATTGTAATTAAATCCGAGGACAACAGATTATCCAACCCTCGTTTTCTCGCTGACATTAAGTATTCGTTATCAAAAACTGTCGTAGAAGACACGTTGAAGCCTTCAGCTTGAGCAGGCAAATATCGCTGAATAGAGTCAGATAAACTTCCGTAGTTTGAATCAGAAGAACCGGAGGACATATCTACTACCGTGAATTCTCCACTAGAATCAGATCCTGTTAGCTCAGCGAATCCCCAATGGAAAGATAGCGTCTTTTCTCGTGGAATCTCAATCCCGTAAGTGTCAATCAAGTCTGTGTCTTGTGGATTATTCGCTCCAAATGACTTAGGGTCATAGGCGTGTTGGTCGATTGCGTCAGAGGACAAATAACTGTTCCAAAATCTAACAGAACCTAATCTAATGTCCGTGTCATAAATTGAGGAACCAGTAAAGTTTGTTCTATGCGATCCAGCGTAGAAAATTTTGTCTGAAGAATAAAAGTCTCGAGATACACTTGAGGTTGATAGCAGGAAGTAATTTCTCTTTGTATTGGCCTCCGCTTCTACACCATAGAACTCAATCTCATATCTATCATCAATATTGCCTGAAATATTGGCCATAGGATAGTTTTCATGTTTCATTTTTACGGAAATATTCCATTTGTTGCTGTCATATTGGCCGTCGAAGAAATCTGTTTCTAGATTGACCGAAGAACCAGTAAGCAAGAACTTAACTCTTTGCCTCTCATTCTCTCTTAGATTGGCCTCAAGCTTTTCTTTAATAACATATACAGATAAACCATAGTCAGTAGCAGGGTGAGTATATTCAGAACCTGTTGAGTGAAATCCAACAATAGAAGCAGTCAATTGATTATAAGGAAAAAACCCTCTCCCGCCAGCATAACTTTTGGAAGGAAGTACGATCTCAGACTCTAAAGAGAATGAACCTAAATAGTCTTTGTCTCCGGGCACATAGATATTTCCTGCACTGGAGGTACTATAGATTGTTCCCGATCTATTTCCTTCTTCATTGAAGTCAACAAATCTCTTCTCGACAGAAATAAATTCATAGTTATCTCGAGCAACAAAAGTTGAATCGTCGGCGTATTGGTGCAACTTAACAACATTTGAACCAAGACCCACGGAATTAAAGAAGTTTCGGAAAGACTTTTCTGTTCCTTTGGACTTGTAGATTGATTGTAAGTTGTTGTAAATGTTTTGGTAAATCGTATTCTTAACTTTCTCTATGTTTGCCTCGAATACCTCATTGTCGTCTCGATTAAGCAATCGCTCTAATTGTGTTGACTCCACAAAGAGATCAGGAATAAAGAAACCTTCGTTCTCAAGAACTTGTTTGGAGAAAGGCGTTGGGCTTTCATCTTCTTGATAGTATCTCTTATCTCTAACTTTGTCGACGAAGTTAATTTGGTGCCACAATGTGTCGAAGTAGTTACCCATAATCTGACACAAATATTTGAGTTGAAATCCATTTTGAGCATCCTCCTCTTGCATCCATGACGGCATATATCTATAGAACATTGACGAGTTTGACATGTCAGCCACAGAACCAGAGTTTTTATATTCTGCTTTTGTCGATACAATGTCAGGGTGGAAAGAATAAATAATAGGATCTTTGAACTCAGGTTGAGATAGTTTCTCGGTGATCGCAGAATCAGTGCTTCTAAAGGCCGAGGAATAGCCAGAAACAGTTCCATTGTTGATACGGCCAGAGTAATCCAAGACAATCTTATCAATGCTCTCAGTGCCAGTTATGCCCTCATTAAACTTAAGATACAGACTTAAGTCTAGGTTTGAATCGAACTTATTTGTTCCGCCACCAACAGGATTGAACCAATTGTTGAATATTTGTTCGGAAGTTCTTTCTTTTTTCCAAAATCTAAACTCGTCCAGTGAACCGGTTAACTTATTTAAAGTGCCGTCGAATGTATGTCCAATCTTAATATTCATTGCGTCCGAAGTTGGGAGCAAGTCAGGAATATTTTTTGCCGAACTTACTTCTTCAACGAACTGGCCGTTTTTATAAAACTTAGAAGTCAATCCTGTCGAGGAAGAAATAGTAGATACTGCGTAATGATTCCAGTCAGTATCAAGAACTGCTGTGAACAAAGGCTCGTAAGTCTCCGACCCAGATCTCATTATCAGCTTAACATCGTCTTGAACCTGCTGTAGTAATATATCACCAGAGGCTCCAGAGACGTGGCAGATAGCTCTTTGATCCAATATGGTAGCAGTTTTTAGCCAAAATTCAATTGTAATCCCGTCCTCTCCTCGGAATTCAAATGCGCTAGTTCTACCTTTGTCCTCGTCATACTTCATTGAGTAATCGAATGTAGAATCCAGAGTTTTTCCTGACATACCAGAGGAGGCAGTGTGTGGTCCGCCAAAAATATCAATGTATTCAGAGGCATGAAAGTTTACATATCCATTTGTGCGAGGATATAGATTCTCAAAGACGTAGCGATCCAAATAAGAAGAAGAGTTTTCAAACTCGACTTTTTCCGCCAAAGTTCCGTCATAAGGATAATATTGATAGATTCTCTCAAAAGCCTTCTCGTAATAAAGCTCGGCAGAACCGAACTTTGCAAAATTAGAAGCTGTTGCAAAGTCAATAGGAGGAACGAATGTTTCAAACTCTTTTTTCTTTGCCTCAACATATTCCGAAGACTCAACGTTTTTGACCAACTCGTCAGAGGTTACAGTCTTTTGGATTTTTGGAGTTCCTTTGCTATTGAATAAATCTTTAATGCTCATTAATCTACCACTCTAAACTTAAATCTATAAGGTTGCTCTTCCCAACCATTTTCCTCATCATAGAAGGAGTATTGTATCTCATATAAATATCCTGCTTCTAGATAAGTTGTGTCGAGGTCAAAGTAATTTCCTGATACGTCGTAGGACAGCTGGGTGTGCATTGTTGAACCAGTGCCATAAGGAGTTATCACATAATCATCGATAGATCTTCTTAATTGATAAGAGGCACTAGGAATGATCAAGCTTGGAATTGAAGATTGGACTGCAACTGTGTAAATGTTTGGAGACCAATTCTTTTCTCGAACATATAGATTAAGTCTGTGTGTTTGATTTTTTCTGTAGTCTTTTCTAAGTCCCGGCATAGACAAAACATAAATGTCCTCCGGATTGTATCCATAGGAAGCGAAATTCTTTACAGAAATCGTCCCAGTATGATAGGCAGTGCTTCCACTATACCAAACATCATATACTGTAGATTCGCTTGTATCGGCCGCCAATTGTGCTTTATAGATTCCAGTATCAACTCTGCTTACAGGGGCGGAGACCAATGACACATCTGCAGATGTTCTAATACTTGCACTTGTTGGCGCAACAGGATAGTCCCTCAAACGGCCCCTAATGCGATTGTAGAGGTATAAAGTGTTTAGGTTATCCGTTGCACTAGCAAATGACGAAGACGCGTAAAATGACCCTCTATCGTCCTTTCTCGCGCTATCCCAACGCGCTTCAAGAACTGGTCTTTGAAGATAGAACTCGGAGTCTCTTCCGAAGAATTTTTTTGTATAAAAAGATTTGGTCTCGGACTCATGAGAGCTTGACAAGGCAATACCGAATCCATAATTAGACCAAGTGCCGTCTCTCCACTCATTAACGATATCACTAACGTCAACCTCAAGATCTTCGAGACCAGTAGAAAACTCCATTGTACTAGCTGATACAGTTCTATAATCTCCGCCTTGAGTATCCCAAGCGGAACCTGAAGATCTGTTAATCCAGTTGGAGCCTACGCCACCTCTAGTGATATCCTCATAGTTCTCCATATCAATACCATAACCTTCTTCCCAAGATTGAGAAACTGCTGAGATAGTCATTGTGAACTCTGACGGAACAGTTTGTGAATGTGGAGCATTGAACATTTTAAGATACCAAGAAACTCCGGAGGCTGGTACTTGCGAGAAATCCGGATTGAATTGAATCAATGCTCTCGATAATTCAACCGACGAGGAGGAGGCTTGGCCATAGATTGAGAATACCTCAAGAATATCTGAGGCTCCCATGTTTGAGCCCGTTCCTCGAGTTGTTAAATTCTCTTGATAAGCATTGGTAATTGTGTTATCTTTTGTTGCGTAAAACTTACGAATCATACCGCTGTCCCTCTAATGTCTAAGTTAAAGTTTTTGATCTCAAAAACAACGTTTCTTGGAGCCTTGAGATATGTTCCATCCTTTGATTTCATTTCTTTGATTGATACTGGGGCTGTACTGTATCCTTCTCCCTTCATAAGCTTGGGATTCACCTCCATTGTATCTAACACTCCGTCAATCTTATTTATTATATTGAAGACTTTTGTTAGATAAAACGGTTCTCCAATGTGCATTTTCTCTGATAGCATTGTTCGCAATCTCGAGTTTACTGTGTTTAGAACTTCTGTTTTGTCATAGGTTGGATCAACAACGATTTTATAATCGAAACCTATGTTCAAAATTTTTGCGTCATAAATATCAATGTTGTCATTTAATACTTTGTAGCTGTGTAACCAAGTTTTAATGTTGTTTTTAATTGTGGAATTACAAACGACAAAGTTTCCATTCGTATCACTCGACATTAAGTAAATGGATAATCTTCTATTCGAGGAAGAAGGGTCGTTGATAACGGCCGCTCTCTTGATTCTTCCAAACTTTTGAGGCATTAACATAATCAATGCTTCATAATCTTCTTTTGTTACAGCTCTCATTTGAGCAAACTTATTTGCTAATGCTCGAATCTTGATCTCCTCAGAAGAAAGTTCTGCCGTATCATGATTAATTGGTGTGTCATTTGCAGTTTCAACCGAGGAAATTACTCCTCTCTCTAGAGCTTCAGAAGATATCGCAGTTCTGTTCGGGAAATCCATTGTATAATTACCCATGCTAGTAAGTGAACCAACTGCCAGATTGATTGAGTCTGCTACATTTATACTAAAAGATACTGTCATTGTAGTGTTAGACGGAGCAACACCCAAAGTCTTTGTTCCCAAAAGCTCATTTGGATCAAAGGCCTCGTCGCTAATATAGGGCTTACCCATCATTCTCAATGAAACTTGATCTGGTTCAATTATGCTCAATGGAGATATTGTTTCTTCTTCTCCGGAACCAAATTGCAAATATGTACCTGAAGAATCTCTGAATACAACGAATCTTCGAGGAACAATCTTTCTCTTCATGATCGAGGGAACACCTTCTGCTCTTGCATTGCTGTTTGTTGTGTCAACATAAACAACGTCTTGTGCCAAGTGGTTCACTTCATAATATTTGTTGCCTTCGGAGTCAACTACATTTCCAATTTCGAAAATAGAAGGAGGACCTACTCTGATTTTCTTGAACTTCTCAAAAGAACCGATATCAATAGAAACCGAAGAATTAATATAAGATACAACAACTCCCTTTGCTCTAATTGCATAAGAAGAAGGTTTTCCGGAAGTTTGGTCGAATCTAGCAGCTACAACTTCATTTTTTGGATCATTAAAGTCAACGTCGTGAGATAAAATAAATGAAATACCAGTGTTAGAAGATACTGTCGCTCCTTGTTTTAACACGGGAATGTATTTTATGTCAGGTCCGAGACCAGTTGAGGCAGCAGGAACAATAATATAAAACGAGGTGACAGCCGATACTGGAGGAGATATAAATGAATTCACTCCTTGGCTTTGAGCATGCTTTAATACATTGTCATACTCAACAGAGTTTTGAATGAAAGATTCGTTAACCTGATAGTCCAGATAGAATGAAAGCATATCCCCAACATAGGAGACCGCGTCAATAAGGTAAGAACCAAATGAGTTCTCAGAGAAATCCCTATAGTTGTCAGGAAAATACCTTCTCGCATGTTCCTCCAAGTCCGCTCTAATAGATTGGAAATCTTTATTGGTGTAGTTAACCATTTTCTTTTTTGCTTTCATTAGTAGAATCCTATAGTTGTTTCGCTATTCAACTCGAGCTCAAAAACCGCTTGAATTATGTTTTTTGGAATTGTGTATACAATTCTAACTTTAATGGTATTATCGCTATCGTCGCTAGCGCCAACCGAAATATCATCAATCTGTAAATATGGCAAATAAGTTTCAACTTGCTCCTGAATCTCTGATACTATAATAGAATGAAATTGAGCTAAGTTCGGTTCAAACAAAAAACTTCTAATTCCAATACCATAGCTCAAATCGCTAATATTCTCTCCCTTTGAAGTCATTAAAAGATTCTTCAAAAAGAAATTGATTTGATCCTTTGGGTCGGTATACACCTTGAATGTATCGGTCTCTCCAGCTGATAGAGGCCATTTAGGTCCGAATATAGCCATATTATATTTCTCCTCAGCATTAATTAGGTCATTACTTCAAATCTTTCTTGGGATCCGCACACTCTTCTCCGTTGGCGTCATATATCTTTGTTCTCATTTTTCTCTTTAGCCACCAAGGTAGCTTCACCGAAGGTAGAGAAAAGAAGTCCAAAGGATTGTTTAACCTCAACATTCTAGAGTTTTCCGAATCGTCATCGTCGTCTGGACTTTGTCCATCAGGGTGCCTATTGAGATAAATTGACTTAAACTCTCTGCGAAGATAATTCTTTGCAAACTTATTTGTTACTCTATCCCAATCGTCAACGTCTGGGTCGTCATTCAATGCCTGTTCGTCTCTTTCGGAAGGATCTCTACCAATCGCTGCCGGTAGGGTTTCCATACAATAAATTGCTAACATAGAAGAAGCTTGCTTTATATTGAATACTTTATCCATAAGAACTTGAAACTCAACTGTTGAAACCATTTTGTTGATAAGACACTCTAAGTCAAAAGGTTCAACTCCATTAAATGGATCAAAGTCCATAAAGGAACTGTCTTTAACTCCAACTTCGGCTTCAAGGATTGGCAAAGAAAATGTCCCGTCCTCGAAGATATAAGATTTTTCTTTCTTGGATTTTTCAACAAATTGAGCGTTGTTTTTCATAGCAGCTATCGTACTTTCAGACATATTCTTTGGAAAAACTATGGACATTCTAATTCCATATTTAACTCCGGAGTCGCCCTTTGTTCCTGTGGGTTGCGGATTATCCCCTTCGATTAAAAATGATTCGTCATAAGAAACATTGATATTCTCGAAATCCTGTCCTAAAATATACTTTGTCTGCGCTTCTTTGATTCTGGAGGCCACTAATGCGCCTCGTTCTTTATTTAATTCCACCAGTTTGTTGATATCTTCGCTTGAAGTGAACCCTTTGTCAAATAAACTCTTTAAACTACCAGTATAAAGAAAAGAAAGATCTCCAAAAAAGTCAGATAAATTTTTATCTTCTAAGAAGGACAGGTTCGAGGAAACAAACTCTGACATGGCAGATAGTGAAACTGCTCCTTTATATTTGTTCGATCTAGCGCCTATGACTTGAGGCAAGGTTATATCTCTTCTATCTTTCAGCCTAACATAGCTTTCAATCACAAATTGAACTTCTTCGGTGGGAGCTACGGGGGATATCAAGTTGCTGTTGGGGATTTCTGGGATTGACCCCGGGTTAAAGACACCTCTTTGTTTATCGACATAGAATTCGTTTAGTCCAACTCTACTATTAGACTTTTCAAAAATATCTTTCATTCCGAAAATTGCTCTAGATAAGTCAAAATAGTTTGGCTTATCAGATATTCCGTCCACAAACAACTCTGTCATTCTGTTAATCTCTAATCTGACCAACTCTGACATAATCAATTCCGCTTCTCTCTCAAAAAGCTTAATGAAATATATCTTTTGGAAAAATTGAATTTTCTTCAAGCTTGCGAATCTCAAGTCAATCTTTTGAAGGTTCTCAAATACTCCACCGTCAAAAAATGTCTCGCGTTCTTCTTCGTCTGTTAATCTAAAGGCAATTGCTTGCAGTCCTAAATTAACCATTCCACCTGAAACAACAGCCAGAGGATTGTAGTTGGCTGGAGGTTTTTTAATGCTGGATTTTCCTAAAGCAGGAAGTTCAGCTATCATTTGTTTTTTTATTTTCTTGTCGATAACCCTATATTTGTCCAAACCTTTCTGAATTCTATTTAATGCAGAAGATATGCTGTCTGGTGGGTTTAATCCGTCGATATCAATCATTCTTTGGTAAGCCTCTACGCATTGCTCTAAGAATGTGTACCAATATCTTTCTCGCACAATTCTAACTTTTCTATTATTAGTTAGCAAACCTAGATCGCTCATTTCCTTCTTCATTTTGGAAACAATATATTTTGACATTGATTGATCAAAATTATCAGGTCTTACTTGAAGATTTGAGAATAATCCGTAGCCTTTAATAAAGTATTCTCCAAGATATGTTCTGAGGGTTGTGCGTACAACTCCGTCTAGATTGGCTTTATTTTTGTTATCTAACAACAAGTGAAATGGCTTAACGCTTGAACAATCAGGATCTTTTGACAGTCTCGGATCAGCTTGCATTGAAGAGTTAAGGGTTTTTACTCTCTGCTTGATATCTGTCATGTCAAACAATGGAGGAGTTTTTGGTTCACAACCTTCTTCTGAGGAAAAGGCCTTGCGTCCAACTTCAACCCAGCCTGTAAATTGTCTTGGTTCAACATAAAAAGCGGGATTCTTGTAAGAGCCTCCGTAAATGGCAGGGTCCAATGGAATGATCCTGCTGTCTGCGAAAGTACCCAGTTCACCCTCGTTTTGCGAAGGCGTGTATTTGAATGAATCTTTTGTTAGAGTGTCTGAAGTGTACCCGAATTCATATCCAACAGGGATCGAATCTGTTCTCGAATAATCAGATAGGAGAGCAGTAGTTAAAGATTTATTTAATGACTCGAAAGATTGAGCATACAAATTAGTCCAACTTCTATTCAGGGGCAACTTTGATTGCACGATCTTTCCGAATAATTCTTGTCTAATATTTTTATTTTGATTTGTGTTGTATTGAAATCCAATCGAAGACATGTAATTCTCTTCTTCTTGAGTTGGTCTCACCTCTGTTTTGAAAGATATGTCAATTACAGATTCGTTGTCAGTCTCCTCTTCAACTTGGAGCCTATAGTCAAATTTGTTCTTGGGAACTATCGAATTGTTAGCTCTAACTTTTAAGGAATACGAAAAGTCATCTGAGGAGTCATTGAACTTGTAGACAACTCGATTATTTTCTCCTGACATATTGTAGCTTCTTCCACCACCTTCTTCTACCTCCAAGACTTGCTTTCTTTGTTTGATTGCAACTGTTGGAGGATATTCTCCAATGGCCTCACCATTTTCTGTCATAGCGTCCATTAAGAACTGTCCGGGAAACCTAAACTTTTGAGAATACTTTGCGTCTCTTTCTGCTTGGCTGTTTGTGTAATTCGGCTGAAAGATCTTCTTGAATCCTCTAAATATCTCTCTAGTGCCTCGAGTATCAGCTAATGCTTCAGCGAGAATACCGCCTTTTCCAAAGAAGCCTCTCTCGATAGATTTAGATAAATTGCTAAAGAAATTGTCTACCAATTCTTCTTGTTGTTCTTTGTCAAAGTCACTTTCCGAAGAGGCATTAATAATATTATTTGGATTACAAACGTCCTTCAAGGCTTCGTTTGTTATTGCTCCAAAAAATGGCTCACCAGTAGAAGATAGGTCTCCAATGTCGTCCATAACGTCTGATAAAGCCTTTTCTGTCTCGTTATTCAAAACGTCAACCCAGTCAGTAGGGTCTTCAGGAGAGTTCAATAAATCGTCTCTCAGGTCGTTCCAAGCGTTAAGTTGTTCATTTGTCAAACAGATTGCTGGGGATATTGGTAAATTTGGAATACCTGCTTCGAGAAGATCTCTAATTCTTTCTTGTTCTTCGGGACTTAAGTAGCTACCTAAGTTATGAAAAAAATATGCTACTTGGCTTGGGTCTCCTAGAAGAAAACTCATTTCAGGAGCTAAGGTCCTTACAGCATTGGCAACTCTCTTATTGAATTGATCGTTCTCTTCTCCTTCGGGAGCAACCATTGCTTCCAAGAATTCTCGAGTTGAAGCAACAGAAGAAATGATATTGGATACTCTGGCTCCTTGACCTTCATAGTTTGCATTGGGATTGAAGGATATAGGTGAAAATAGTGCCTCAGCTAATTCTTCAGCTCTCGATCTAGCAGTATCGGGGTTCTCACCGTCATTACAGAAGGCCTCATTTAAAGCTTCGATAAAGCCATTATAAACTCCTGCTGCGGTGTTGGGTAGTCCATTTTTCAAAGCGTCAGTTGCAAATCCTCCTGCGGCCTCTAAGAGATTGCATAAAGCTCCCTCCAAAGAACCCATTAATCTAGTCAGCAGCTTAATCGCCAAGTCTGTTATTAGTTTAACGATTGCTTCTCTGAACATTTCTGAGAATTGGCTTTCCAACATGAACCTAAAGTTTATGCTCGGAATATTGACCTTTGGAATAGTAAGTGACACATTGGGATCGCATAGATCAACAGACAGGCTTTTCATAAAGTCGCCCGGAGGTGGATAAAATACAGGCTTTCTAGTACACTCAGACAAGTATCCCTTGACTTTTCCACTTACAAAGTTGACAATTGGATACTTATTTAATCTTGAAAATAAATCGTCTAAACCAAACGAATCAAGAATTGAGTCAATAATAAAATCAAACACAACGTCAAACACGGCGTCGACTTTAACTCCCAAAGAAGTCTCTTTAAAAGACCTAGAAGCTTGTTCATAGGGACTTAGATCCTCATCGGACAACTCTTGATTTCCAATTGAATTAAATGACTCTTCAAAATTATCTAGGCTTTGATTTAATGTTCCGAAAAAATCGTCTTGATATGCCAAGATTCCAATTGCCAGATCATAGCCTGCTTCGTTTATTTTTTGTTTTATTTCTTCTGTCTTATTCTTTATTTTGGAAGATACTTTTAATCCTTCTAATTGTTCTACTAATTCTGATTCCACGGACTTATAATCTAGAACTCTCTGAGCTATGTTTCGCAACTCTTCCTTAGCAGCTTCACTAGGTCTTAGTGTAGTGCCCGGCAAAGTGATTAACTCAGACATATTCTCAGACACAATCAGGTCTCTTACTTTGGATCTCTCAGTTTCAATTTGTTCTCTCACCAAAGTTAGCTTTTTGTTTATTTCTTTTCTTTCTTCTAGGTTCTCTCGAACGTCAGAAACTGATTCTCCAACCGCTGAAGATATTCTATCTGCGGCTTCTTTAAATTTTGAGTTTTGAACTTTAAACTTTCGGAACTCTTTCTTTGTTTCCTTTTTATGAATCTTTAATTCTTCTTCTTTTTCTTCTCGACTTAGATATTCATTAGTTTTTATTCTATTGATTTTGTCAATGGCGGAGTCGATTATTGGCTTAGGCAAGTGTTGCTCTAAGAACGCAAGGTCTTCTCCTTGAGCAGTTCTTCCTTCTAACTCTTCTAGTTTTTCATATACCAGCCTGAATGTCTGTTTTGATTTTACAAAATCTTTGAGCTTTTGATTTCCATCCTCAGATTTTTTTATGTTCAGCAAGTCTGATAAGTTTACATTTCCGAATTGTTCATTTATTGTTTGATTGAGTTCGTCTCGGAATCCTGCCGGTAATCCATTTAAGAACAAGCTGAACGTATTCAATTCCATATAGTCGAGAGCTTTCTCTACTAGAATACCTAAGAATGTATCGAATGATACGCCACTAGCTATGCACTCCAAAGCCTTTCCAGCTATCGAGGTTATTCCGCATAGCCCGAATACAGTAATTGCTTCACTTGTGTCTAATTCAGATTCTCCCGAGGCAGCATCTTTATATCCCATTAAGAATGAAGTCTCGGGCTTCTTGAGTAATTCATTCGAAGCCTCAAGGAACTCTTGATAGTGGGGCGAGTTTTCTACTTGATTTCCAAAAGATCCTTCTTCGAGCCTTCTAAACTTTTCTTCAGCATAGACTTCAGCATTTCTTTCAATGTCAGATTTTTCATAAATGTTGTGATATACTCCAACGTTTGCTGTTATCTTCTCATTTCCAGCAGAAGTCTTAGAAGTATAAGAATATTCTGGAACTTTCACTTCTGCAAATGGGATTCCATATTCTTTCATTTTCTCCAACACATTGTTTTTGTTGGAGATTTTCACATTCGCTTCTTCTCTAAGTGAGGAAGTTGAGTCTTCAAAAATTGAAGAATAATAGTTGTTGACATAATCAACCATTTCAAGAACGATCTTGTTTTCATATTCTTTTTTATATCGAGCGATCATTTTTTGCTTTCGCTCTTCCTTTGGTTTTGGATCATCTCCGCCTTTTTCCAAGGCCATTTGTGCTGTTGATTTTGGAGTTCCGCCGATACCTTCGCATAGTTGTTTCGCTAATTCGTCCTCAATAGAATCGAAGGCGGACAAAACCTGCTTTGATAAAAAGTCAATAACTTGGCCATTTCCAACACCAAGCCTTTCCTCCAATAGACATTCCAATCCAGCTTTGGTCTCATTAATCTCTTCGAGACTTCCATAGTCAACAATATACTTTGGGTAAAAATATTCCAAAGTAAAGTCTAGCCAAGGCTTTGTTTCTTTCGCCGTAATATCATTGATTATATCTTCTATGTTCGCTAGAAAGTTATAAACAACAGCCAGAGAACCTTTTCTTAAAGGGCTACTCTTAGGTATTTTAATTTTTTCATATTTGTCACACCCGTCGTCAGGCAAGACAAGCAGTTTTTCCAACTTATAGTTTTGGCCAAACAATAGTTTGATTTTTTCTGCTCTCTTTGATTTGAAAAGTCCGGGTCGATTTAGCTTTGCGTACCCATTATCTTTCAGTAGCTTGTTGATCCCTTTAATGAAATCGTTGATCCTAGACGCAGTCCAATCATAGTTGATTCTAGCTGTCTCATCGGATTCTTGACGGATGACAAATCCGGTCTCTTTGTCTTTTCTGATTATCCTACTTCCTTGCGCAAGCGAATAGAATCCACCATAGGCTTTGATAGCCCATTTTAATTGTCTAAGTTTCCTATAAAGGCCGCTGGCCTCCAGCACAATCTCTTCCACTGATTCAAGTCTTGAGTCGTCTTGAGTTGAGTTCTCGGAATCATTAGGTTCAATTTGGTCAAAATTAAAGGCAGGTACAGCTACAAGATAGGTTTCTCCAAGTGCACCAGAACGAATATCTTTATATTTGTTCTTGATATAGCAAGCATTGGAAACCTGAGTTCTTGTTCCGTCATTTAATGGCTTATCTAGATCCACAAGGATTCTCTCTGAGGCTAGATTAAAAACTGAAGTCTGTGATTTATCTTCGAGTGCAGGTTCGTTTTGATACACCCTAACATGGTACTCACAATATTTCTCATTGAGATATGCTTCTTCAATTTCCCACCAGTTAGCTTCTAATTTGAAGTTTGGATTGGGTTGACAAGTAGGGCAAAGTTTTTCATCTAAAACCTCGGGACTATCTAATACAAAGTCCTCACACTCCTCTTTTTGAAAGTCAGAGTATTTTTTTTCTAAATTCGCCATACTATCTCCTAGGTTGTGAATACATGCTTGCTGTTGACGTAAGCAGATCCAAAGTTTTCATTCAGATAATTTATTTTGTTCAACTCAATATTCTTGTTAAATAGTTGTCTGGAAGCAATGCTAGCAGTTGTTTTCGCTTGCACAAAAGCTGTAATTGGTGTATATGAAGAAGGAGCGAGTGCCACTGGTATAAATGGAGGTACAGGCATTGGCGCCACAGGATGAACATGTGAGGCTAAGGCCAAGTCCATTTTTTGAATCATTGAAGTGTTGTCTCCAACAAGCGCAGAGAGCTCTTTAATTGCGTCAAAAAGCTCGTTTAAGCATTCAGTAAGGTTATCACCCTTCGGGATAGGTTGAAGCTTCCTACGAGTACCTAATGCCTTTTTAAGAGGACTAAGGAAATTGGAGAATACCTGCTCTTCATCCTCTGTGTAGTTTCCGGCTATCAGCGAGATTGTTCCGGGTCTTTCATTTTTCTTTCCGTTAGAGAGTTTTTCTCCGTCTGGTCCTGTTCCTTCAAATCTTGCTCTCCCCGTTACAATCTTAATATCTTCTCGGGCATGGAATCTCAATGTGTCCGCCTTGATTCCAACGGTGGAGCGGCCCGGCTCTGCTTGTCTTGGTGTAGGTGCGAGACCCATATATTTATCAATATCAGCTTTCTGAGACATGTAGATTCTTGCTGAGTCGAGAGCGAAGTTAGGATTCTCAGAATTCAATCCAGCAATTAAATCAATGCGACCAGCAGAGGTTGCACCTTTTCCACCATATCCAGAGTATAAATTTCCCGGCCTATCTCGACCCAATACGATAAGAGAGTTGTTGTCTCCAGCATATACTCGCTCACTTGAAGCATTCTGATATACAGCAAAGTGCTCGTCAATAGGTTTATTTGCTATACCTCTACGCTTACCGGTTCTATCTAACTCAGGGTTTTTGAGTTTAGATTTGTCTTGAATTTTATCAGCCATAATATCACACCCTTATTTTAAAATCAGAAGGTAAGCCTGATTCGATCAATACAGTCCTTAACTTGTTGTTGGGGAAAAACTGTAAGTGAGCCCAATCTGGAAAATCTTCCCAATCGCCACCCCAATAAAGACCTTCTTCTTTACCTGCTTTTCCTAGAGCCTCCCAAAACCCATTTGCTGCCGCTGCGTCTGTCCAAGCCCACCTTTTGTCAATAATATCCACGGCATAGGCATTTGGTCGACCTGATTTTAAAGCTGTGTGGAAGCTGAAATATACTTTGCTGTTTCCTTTCTCCACGATATCCTTTTGTTCCGCCAAACTTCGCCAAGCAAAATATACTTTAGGTCGAAAGTTTTGATTCTTCAGTTTAATTAAAACATTTTCAATCTTAGGTCTCATTCTTGGATCTAAAGAAATTAGTTTTTCTTCTTGTGATAATCTTTCGCTTGGAGTAGCTGGTCTGGCATACAAATCTCCACCAGACAAATCACCTAGAAAAGAAGTTGCACCTGCTTTGAAAGAATTCAGCGAAGAGATTAATGGAGCCACTGACAGCAACTGTGTATACCCTTCGTGGATAGAGGACTGCTCCAACTTTTTGAATCTTAAACCTTGAGCAGTTCCTTCGATAATTGAACCAAACTCATAATAGCACTCAACTATCTCTCCAAAAGACAAAGACAGATTCCCAGCTTTGTCTGAGAGTCTGCTTTTTGCTTTTAAATATTGAGCACTATGATATAAGTCCAACTTCCTCATAATATCATTGGGATCAGTCAATCCAACAAGCGGAGGAAGAGAGTCTCCAATGGCAGGAGCGCCTTCCACAACTACATTGAAATTGCCCTGCAAGGCATTATTGAACTCTTGCTGACTTATTGGCTTAACTGTTATCTCAAGCTCTTGGCTTACATTTGAGGAGCTGCCTAACTGCTCTGATTCGCCAGTATTTTCTTCGTCTTTAAAACTAGATAAACACACAGCATAGAACGTTCCTTCAGTAAACAAAGACTCATATCTTTGTCTTAAAAGTACGTCATTTCTAAATGATACTGCATTGAAGTGATCTGAAGAGTTATTTGTGTAGTTTCTAAAATCAAGATTTTTCATCGTCGTCCTCCGACTTTTGAATTTGATCAAATATTTGAGCAAAGTC
>Ga0099848_1000026_pt1 | contig 48145 bp, 83 predicted proteins | sample CB_VirMetaG_3_FD_78179 | JGI IMG/M metagenome (GOLD analysis project Ga0099848, IMG submission 78179) | Freshwater to marine saline gradient viral communities from Chesapeake Bay - CB_1508_1S Viral MetaG | ecosystem: Environmental > Aquatic > Marine > Coastal | place: USA: Chesapeake Bay...
AAGGTAGCATTAAAAAAATTAGCGATATTGATCCTGCACCTGATGCGGCAATTATTGATGAAGAAATGCTTAATAACGAAACCAAAGAAGATTTACAGCACGTTTATCCTTTGCACAGACAATTGAATATTATTATAGATATGCTCAATCAAAGTAGCATACCTAATACAGAAGAATTCACTGAAATGAAAGCCTTCATCGATGATCTAAGAGCAAAAAATAAAGCACGTAAAGATGCTTATAAAGCCAATCCAGACAGTTATAAATTCATCAGCAGACATGAAATACAACAAAGTCGTCGAAGACGTTTGGGTTTAGATTAAGGTAAATATGGATAGTAGAGGAATAATATGCCATATATCATAAACAATTATAACGGACAGCAACTTGCAATAGTACAAGATGGTACTGTAAACAACACAACCGATATTAAGTTGGTTGGTAAGAACTATGCAGGGTTTGGTGAAATTATAAATGAAAATTTTGTTCACTTACTTGAAAGTTTTGCAGGTGCAACACGACCACCTCGTCCTGTTACTGGTCAACTTTGGTATGACAGTGCAAACAGGGTTATTAAATTTTATGATGGTAATAGATTCCGTATTGCTGGTGGAGCGGAAATTGGTCCGAACGCACCGGTAGGATTAGCAACTGGAGACCTTTGGTGGGAAACAGATGGTGAACAATTATATGTGTTCAATGGAACAGAATTTATTTTAGTTGGACCTGTTGCTTCGGGCGGTGAAGGTGTTTCTCAGTTAACATCAGCAGTGGTCAAAGATCTTAGTGCTAATGATAGAACAATACTTAAAGTTACAGTCAATGACCAAGTATTAAGTGTAATTGCTAAGGATGAATTTACGCTTAATAGCACCGTAAATCCAATTCCAGGTTTCAGTGCAATCAAAAAAGGATTTAATTTAGCAAGTAATGTAACCATTCCTGGTATTAGATATTGGGGCAGTGCAGAAAACGCAGATAACCTAGGTGGTATTCCTGCGGCACAGTATGTTTTGAATAGTGGTTTACAAAGTTTCGCTGATCAGGTTAAGTTTTTAGGCGATGAGGGGTTAACGGTAGGTGCTGGAGAAGATATAAAAATTCATGTTACCAATGGAGACAACGGTAACCTTACAAACCAAGTAGGAAGTATTTTAAATTTCCGTGTTAATACTGGTGCTGGTAGCGCCATTGTTGCTAAGTTTGATAACGCAAACTTTTTACCTAACAACGATAACCAAGGTAGCATAGGTACTACCGCTGTCAAATGGGGTAATATTTTTGCATATAATATGACCATTGATGGTGGAGGCCAACTTACAGGTAATGTTGTAGGTGACGTAGAAGGAAACCTAACAGGTAACGTAACAGGTAACGTAACAGGTAATGTTACAGCAACAACAGGTACAAGTACATTTAATAACTTAACAGTTACAGGTAATCTTGTTGCAAACGTTACTGGTACTTCAGCAACTGCACAAAAATTAATTGTTGATGGCACCACAGCAAGAGAAGCGTCAACAGGATTAGTTAATAATGATATTGTCGCAAGAGATGCCAACGGAGATATTAACTTCAATATTGGTAACGGAACAGCAACCAATGCCGCGGCACTAGGTGGTGCTACTCCTAGCACAAGTGCAGACGCAGGTACTATTGCTCAAAGAGACGGTAACAAAGATATTACGGCACGTAAATTTTTAGGAACAGCAACAGCCGCTGAATTTGCTGACTTGGCAGAAATTTATGCAAGTGATGAAGAATATGAGCCAGGTACTGTTTTAATATTTGGTGGGGAAGCAGAAGTCACAACAACTTCAGTATTTTGTGATCACAGAGTTGCAGGAGTCGTATCAACCAATCCAGCATACTTAATGAACAGCACAGCCAAAGGTGTTGCGGTTGCACTTCGTGGTAGAGTACCTTGCAAGGTCCAAGGACCAATCAACAAGGGAGACTTGCTTTTTACAAGTCCAATTCCGGGAGTAGCAGTTGGTTTAGCCAAAGACAGTGCTATGCCAAGTTCTGTTTGTGTTATTGGTAAATCTTTGGAAAGCATTTCCAATTCTGAAATCAAACTTATTGAAATTGTAGTTTAAACTACGCATTTAAAGGCGTCTTAAACGCATTTTAAGCGTCATACAGCGGTGTTAAACGCTTTATGCTTCAGTTATAGTATCTACTTGTATAACGTTAATTTTAGACGCTGTTAAGAAGTCTAATCCGTCTGTGTTACGATAGTTTTCTCCAAAATAGACACGTTTAATTCCACTTTGGTAAATCAATTTGGCACATTCAATGCAAGGACTATGAGTAATAAAAATATCAGCATCCAAACCGCTATCGTTGCTACGGGCCAATTTAGCAATAGCATTTGATTCCGCGTGTAATACTTCTGGTCTTGTTTTATTTTCTTCTTCACAATTATTATCCCATCCGCTAGGCATACCATTATAACCATAGGCAACTATGCGATCATCCTTAACAATAATCGCACCAACCTTAAGCCTTTGGGCATACGATAATTGAGAGAAACGTTTGGCAACGTCCATGTATGCTTTAATAAATTTAGTTTTCACTTACCAGTTCCTTAGCCAAGGGGAATATTTCAGCAATTACTTTTGCACAGGCGTGTGCAATTTTCATATGCTCTTTTTGTGTGCCATTGGCACCCCGAAGTTCAATATAATGGATCCAACTACGCAATGTACCGTTCATATATAAACGTGTTTTAGTACAGCCTTCTGGTAGTACAGCACGAGCCTGTTCTTTGGCAATACCGTTAGCAATCGCCCAATCATATGCTTCTTGTGCCGCTTCAATGACTCGTTGTTGTTTGTTTTTCCAAGTACCTTGAAGAATAGCGTGTCCGTCACTTTCAGGATCTAGATCAATCGAATTCTGTCTGTTCTTTTCGTCCTGTAATCGTGCTTCACGAATAACAAACTGATCGCCGAATTCCGCAGGATCCGCATAGCGTTGGCTAAACTCCTGGAAACTGAATGAACGGTGACGCACAATTTGATGTGCTATATCACGGGTGGTTTCAATCTCAAGGCAAGCACTGACCATTTCAAGTGGTGACCAGTGAGCGTGTTTAATCAGATACTTGATTAGTTTTTCACTGGTTTCGGTATTCATTTGATTACTTGGATTTGAAACCCTTGCACAAAAAGCGATTAATTCTTGTAGGTTCTCACCATATTCCCAATCCTGAGGTGCTTGACTGTATGAAATAAGTTTTACGTTCATTGTTTACCTTTTTTCTTTTCTTCTGCGTGTTTTCTTTTAATGGTACGATTTACTTTTTTGGTAAATGCCGCACGTGCTTGATCCACTTGTGCTTTTAAATTAGCCATATCAACTTTGAAGTCTATGCTTTTTATAAGATTAGCGTGTTCACGAATAATATTGTTTACTCGTTGTGCGGCTTGATCATCGTTGAGGCTTTGTGAAATAATTTTAGGAACTTGTATTACAGTTTTTTTATTGTCTTTGAGATTTAATGTAAGTTCTGTAATATGACGAATGGGAAGGCTTTCAACCGTGATATCATCGATTACACCTTCCCATTCGGGATTTTTATTTACATCTCCGTAGAGAACTATTCTTCCCTTGGAGTCTGCCATTATGCATCTGCGTTCGCTGTCTTTTTAGCAGTTGACTTTTTAGGTGCTAGGTCGTCTGCCTTTTTGCGAAGTTCTTGCACTTCTTTGTACAGTGTGTCTGCTTGTGAACGATATTGAGCGGCTAGATCTTCATCGCTTAATACGCCGTCAGTGGACTGTGCTGTAGAAACAGATGCTGTTTTACCAGGCTTACCTGTTTCGTCAATAGCAAGTTCGTCAATGCCTACACCGCGTTGTTCCGCGATGATTTTGTTAAGTTCGTCTAATTTCAACCAACTTTCTTTTTGTGGACCAGGTGTCATTGTCACTGCATTAGTAGAAACTTTTTTAAGTTTACCTGATGCGTGTAATGATCCTAGCATACTTCCACCATCTGAAAATTTACGAATTGCTAAAATTGTAGCAAGTTCATATGCATCTTGACCCTGTACTGAATCAACCACACTAAACAATTCGTCGTGATATGTTTGACTCAAACTTGCAGTTGGTACTACCAATGCACTGTAAGGATCACCTGGCAATGTTCTGTATGCTACAACGACCTTTTTATTGTCTTCAGTAAAGCCTACGTGTTTAATAGCCATAATTTACTCCTTAGAAGCCTCTGCTTTTTGGGCAGGTGCTTGTTGTGGTGTTGCAGTTGCTTCACCATTTGCTTCTTTCTTAGGTGTTACAGCATCTAAAAAAGTGTTTAATCTGTTATATGTTTTTCCCACTAGTTCCATTTCCGCAGGTCTAAAAGCACCTCGCTGACTCGCGACGTCAATGATTGCTTTTAATGCTTGAAGATCTTGAACTGTAAGATCTGGTGCACCAGGTGTTGGTGCTTCCGACTTAGGTGCTTCTACTGGCGCCTGAGTTTTTGTTTCTTCTGTCATTTTGAGTTAACTCCTTTATAAAGTTTGTTTGTTATAACAATAGTAATTAGTATATCGCACGATCGAGGTCATGCAAAACTGAGCAACCTAAACTAAACATGGTTGATTCTGATGCTTCTTCAAATCCAATTTTATGAACAATTTCCATTTTACCGTCAACAACTTCCACATCGGTTACAATGCAGAATCGACAACTTAGGTTATTATAAACCCAATTTCTTATTTCATCAATTACACTATTGATTAACCAATTAGATGCATTTATTCGAACTGTGGTCCAGTGTGCAGGACAATAATCCAATTCACGCATTTCCAAAACGTTTAATGGATTTGGTTCGTCGTGTAAAAATCTCATGCCGTCTCTTTTGCTAGATCATAATGGCAAGTAATACCATGAGGTGCTTCAATTGATCGATCTGAGTGAATTACCCAAATAGTATCACAGTAGTTTTCATCACCCCAATTATAAGAGTAACCATCTGTGAACACGATCAATTTTTTAGGTTCAATATCGTTGTCTTTCATGTATCTCCAGTTAGCATCAAAATCGGTACCGCCACCGCCTACTAGTTCGTAATCCTCGATGCTGGATCCTGAGTCTGGAGTAAAGTTTTGTTCATTGTAAACTTCTGTGTCAAAACACCATACTTTAATTTTATAATCATCATACTGATCACAGATACCTTTTACTTCACCTAAAAAGTCACGTGCTTCTCTATCGCCAATTGAACCAGACATATAAGTGCGATAGCAATATCAATTGTTTGATCAAAGTCCATACCTGGAAGTACAGCACCTGTATGCCAAGCCTTGCGTGAAGGACGCATAAAAGTATAGTTGCTCTTGAGCACACTTTGAATCTGCTGATTAAGCAATTCACGCCAATTCATCTTAGGACTTGTAAGATCTTTAATCAAACGTGCAACGCCCGCAGGCATATTACCAGCACCAGCCGCCTGTGCGGCAGACACCATTGCTTCTTTCATCTCATCACGAATCTTTTTAAGTTCTTCTTTTGAGTATGAAGGTTTTTTGCTGTTGCCTGATCCGTCTTTTTTGGTTTGTCCGTTAGGTCCTTCGCCTTTGCCTTTTTCCCAATCAATATGTTCGTCAAGCAATTTGCCCAACTGCTTTAACTGTTCTTCATCATACTTTTTAAAGATATCGTCATACACTTGTTCTGAACTCCAACCATAATATTTTGGATCGTGGAAGGGTTTAACCTGTGTAATAACATCACCGATGTTGTGTCGGATCAAATCACCGTTAACACAGTAATCTGCGGCAATGTTGTAAATTTGCGGATCACGATTATCTCTACGTGTAAAATGGTCATAGACACAGTGAAGTATTTCGTGTCCAAACAAGAATTCTGTTTGTTTAGGAGTTAGTGAGTCAATGAAATTTTCATTAAAAAAGAAGTGACGTCCGTCGGTAGCCGCTGTAGCACACCAATCAGTTGCGTCCTGTAATGTAAGGCGTGTTGCAAGATTGCCAAAGAAAGGTTGACGGATAAGAAGTGCAATTCTAGCCGTTGTGAGTTTTTCACGAATTTTGTTTGAATCGAGTTTAGGATTACGTTCGTAGATCTTACCCTCGATCATACTTTGTTCTACTGCGGTTGTGTTCTTTGACATTGTTTGCTCCTAACTTTTACTATACTTACAGTATAGCATCTTAACAGAATTTGTCAATCAAAACTGTGATAAAAATGCGTTTTGCATATCCAATTTGGCTTGTTTATAACTTATTGATTCTGCTATATTTTGTGGTTTATATTGTCCGGGAGCGAATACATATTGTATCATATTGGATGGTAATTTGTTGGTTTTTAGTCCATCACCGGCATCAATTACATAAGGAATTAGATCTTTTTTGGCGATAACCGCGGCACTGTCCGTATCACAAATAAGGAGAAAATCAGCATAGGTATCGGGCAATGCTCGTCCTGCACTAGATCCGCGGCTGTTCATTAGTTGCAGATCTGCCACATAATCCCTTTTCTTTTTGGTTTTGCGTGTAAACAAACAACCTTCAGTGAACTTCATTTCAATAGTAACACCATCTGGTCCAATATGATCAACACCTTCTTTATTAACATATTGAAGATTTTGATCGCTAAAAAGTTCTAGCGAACGCTCTAGCAAATCGCTTTTATCAAAGCGAAGTTTGCGTTCATTAAGTTCGTCACCAATTTGGAACACAAGTGTAACATACTTGTTCCAATCTACGTTGTTTGCCAGCCAGTTTGCTAGATCTACAGTTTGCATTTTTTCTCCTTTGCAACAACTGTAATTATTATAAAATGAAACTATCTAATGGTCAAGTGATTTGGATAAATCTGTTGTGTAATCAAAATTTTCGCACACTAATTTTACTTTTAAATGACGCTCTTTGATTAGTTCGTTAACTAAGTCTGTAACATAGTTAACACTAACGTCTTCAGTGTACCATTCTGTTTTCCAATCTTCTACTACCCAAATTTTATCAGTAAATTGTTTTTTAAGGCTTCTTTCTAAACCTTTACAATGTGTTTCAAGTCCTTGATACAAATAAGGAAACTTGATTATATCTCCACTGTGTGAAGTATACTTTTTGTTTCTATCGTTTGGATCTCCGGTGATTCCAAAACCTATTCTACCAGAAACACTTTGTACAATATAGAAGTAGTACATTATGCCGCCATGTCTAAAATTTCATCAGCGAAAAATTTGTAAAGATCGTCGTATCTATCTGTAATGCTTAATGGTACACGTTCTTCACCACCGAACTTTTTATAAAGTTGTAGAAGTGCAACAGCATAACCATCATCACGCCATGCAGTTTGATCACCGTAACGGTTTTCACTCCACTTACGCCATGCTTCTTTAACTGCTTCAGCATAACCATCTAAGTCAACAAATACCTGTTGAATCAATGCCGCTAATTCTTCTTGTAGTTTATCACTAACAGGAAGTCTAGCACTTTTAAAAGCACTTTGAAATTCTTGATACATAAAGAATAAACTTACATGAATACCAAGATAGTGAAAATATTGATTGTGCCATTTGCAAGCAAGGTGTAGCGTTTCATCGTTTTGGTTGACAAAATTAGCAATGTTTGTAAACGTACCTGGATACTTTGATAGTTCGCTTTTTTCTTCTACTGGATAGCAGTCATAACTTTCAGCAATAGAAACTTTTTGTTCTACCTTAACATCATCTTCATCATCAAAGTTTTTATCTATACGAACAATGAATACACTATTACGCAGATCATCCCATGCACTTTGACGTTTTTTACCTTTACCGTTTAATATACTGAATGCTCGTCGAGCAAATGCTAAATCATCGGTTTCGATGTACTGTACTGGAAACTTAAATTTACGCCAGTCATCTATACCTACAAAAAATCCTTCTTCAATTAAAGCACCTAGTGTTGTTGCAGTGTGTTGTCCGTCAATTGAAACAAATTGTCCTTTAGAAGTTTTGATACATTGTAGTGTTTGCAACAAAGGTTCATTAAAGAGATCCACATTACCAATTCTGTTGGCACAATGTTTTTCATCAAGTTTACGTTGAATATCTTCATCTATAGCAATAACACCTAGTTCAATCATTTCAACCTTGGGCATTTTGCTTGGATCAATTGTTCTTCCAATATCCTTCCAAGCATTAACAGTTCTCTGCCATGCTTTACTATTTCTTAGTTCAGTGATTCTATCTTCAAGTCCAACCACTCGATTACTTGCTCTAGCAAGTGGGTTGAAGTTACGCATCGGGTTTGGCTTACTAACTACTGTCTCATATTTAAATCTAAACATCTATACCTCTCATAGAGCGAGGGGATCCGAAGATCCCCTCTATAGTTAGTTAGGATGCCATAGCGGCTTGAACATACTTGCCGTATTTGTCATGGAAACGGTCAAAGTTTTTCAAGTCCTTTGGCGAAAATGGCAGTTTATAAGTAGCGATAGCAACTCGCGTTCCCATAACAACCAGTTCAGTTTCAAAATTATCCATCATGAAGCCAAAGAAGTTGTCTGCCATTTGGTTCCAACCCTTCTCCTTGCGTTTGAATGCCTCTTGAAGTTCATAGCACATACTTACAGTTAGTGAATACATTGCCGAAATTTCTTTCGTCTCCATACTCTTAACCTTGCCTTTAAGTATGTCTGTTGGATTTGGCAGTTTTGAAGCAACCTTACGGTGTGCCGCAAATTTCACTGCCAAGCCTTCGCCGACTGAACCTGCAACCAAATCTGTCAGTGTAGATTCGGGCAAGTTATCGTCGAGAAGTTCGCTTACGAAACTCCAAGAACGTGGAGTTGCGAATGCTCGTGAACTTGACTTTGGATCAAAATCGTAAAGATCCTGTTTAGCAAAAGTCAAGTAACCCACAACGTCTGCGTGGATTTTGTTTTCTGTCGCCCATGTCAACCAGTCTTCAAAGTCAACACGTAGTTCAAGGTGTACAAAACGATTGGCTAGTGGTGCCGGCATACGATAAGTTACACCCTTATCAGTTTCACGGTTACCTGCCGCGACAATTACAACATTGTCTGGAAGTTTGTATGTACCAACCCTGCGATTTAGAATAAGTTGATAAGCCGCCGCCTGTACTGCTGGTGCGGCAGAGTTAAGTTCGTCCAAAAATAGTACAACATTCTTGTACTTTTTAGCAAAAGTTTCGTCTGGCAGTTCACTTGGAGGTGCCCATGCCATTGTGTTATCTTTTGCACTGTAATAAGGAATACCTTTAATGTCTGTAGGTTCCCAAAGTGATAAACGAACGTCAATTAAGTATGCGTTATCTAGTGAATTGGTAATTTGACCCATGATGTCTGACTTACCAATACCTGGAGGTCCCCACATAAAGATAGGACGCTTCAGTTTCATTGCGTGTTGTACAGCCGCCTTTGCTTCATTAGGTGTAACTGTACGTGCTTCAGTAGTTTGTGCCATTTGCTATGCTCCTTTGTTTCTAACTATAATAATAGTATAGCATCGCAAATGAAAAAGTCAAGCGGTTTTTCCACTTTTTTCCAAAAAAACTGTCCAAAATGGGTGATTAATCTTCTAGTTCTTGTGCCATTGCACGAGCAAGTCCGTATTGCTTGATATCTCCAGCAAACATCATGAGTTGTAGACCCATTTTTTCGCTGAACACATAGATACGTTTCTTTGTAACGTAGTACGGACAGTCAATAAAGTTATCCAAATATAAGAATACCTGTGGTGTAAACTTTATCTCATTGGGAAATTTGATTTCATAGGTTTGTAGATCAGCACGTTCAACTGCGTATTCAAACCCATCCTTGGTCAAACGCAAACCACTTTCACCTTTCATGCGAGTGTTTTGCCACCACAGCATATAGTTCTTACGTATTTCGGTATTGGTGATGTTTTCCTCACCACCGGCAATCATAAATGTTTTAGTGTATGCTTCTTTTATGTCCATTTTTCACTAATAATTCCTAGGCCTGCAAATACCAATCCACCAACCAATGCTCCTAGGTTTGCTGTTATTAATGAAACAAAAGCAAGTATCACAGATGTAGCATAAAAAATCATTGGAAAATCTCCATTAGTGTACCTGTTCACCAGAAGTAAGTTTGTGTACCGTAAACAGATTTGTTTTGAATGTAGTGTTTAACTTTTTTGCTAGGTTATGAGCATGACCAGGATTTGAAAAACTTACTTTTTTGTATTTTGGACCAGGTGTGGGAGATATGCTATTTGAACTTTTCAAATTGAAAGGTTTGCCGTCATAAAACACGGCCCAAATAGCCTCTGCATCTAGTATTTCTTCTTTCCTATATGTGTTTTTATCTGTAAAATCCAACAACACTTTAGGTTTAGGTCTGCTCATAGTACGTAATCCTTTAAGTTAACTACGTACTTATTTATCGAATTTTAGAAGTTTCCGCCGTCCATTTCAACGTTGATGTTTTCAGCAGGTGGGTTTGCAAGTTTAATATCCTGTAGTTCTACCAGCCTTGCTAACAGCATTGCTAGGCTATCAGAAAGGTCTTTGTACTCCTTTGCATCAAGTTTTAACTCACGCTGTTGAGTTTTACCTGCTACTTTTGCTTTTTGCAGAAAGTTTTCAACTGGTAAAGTATTAACTGGATTTCGAGACATTTGCTAGTACCTGACGCATTTCTAGTTCAGTTGTAAACGGGCCTTTGTATTCATAACGTTGAAGTGTAATTAGTTTAGGACAAAAACTTTTTACCCAACCTTTTGCAAATTTAATTGTGTAATATCCTGCACAATACAAACTTTTAGACTTTTTACTCTTGCTATACAAAGGCAGATTGTTTTGTACATCAAATAAAGGATTGTAAGCGGCAGTGCTTGTAGGATAACCATGCACCTCCAATACTTTACTATCTTTAGTGTTCTTTTTTACTGTTTGTTCGAAAAAGTCTTTGCCAAATGTTTCATAAATTTTATCAACATTTTCAAATGTAATTTTGTCTCGCGGCGTAACAAGAATAAACCCCTGCTTGTCTTTGGCAAGTGTTCCAACTTTACGGCCGTGATCCTGCACGATCCAAAATTTATTAGGCACTAACGGTTTCGCTTGAAGCGTTTGTGACATATTGTCCTCCATATCTTGAATTCAATGGCTCTGCAAAACTTTGAGCCTGTTCTGTTACTTTGTTTAATTCATAACTGTTTGCAAATTTCATCAGTCTTACACCAACTTGTGAAACATTTTTCTGTGCGTTGATTGCATCTGCAATAGTTTGTCCTATAAGTTCTTTTATTTCAGGTGGTTGTGCCTTTAGATCACAAAGAACAACATTTCTTGTGTAATCATCTAACACACGATGTTCATTACCTAAATGATCCGTCCAACGTTGTAACATTAGATTGTTCCAAGCAAATCCTTTTGTCTGTCTATCTTCAAATGCTTCCATTAATCCAACCTTGTTCTTAGTACCTTTTACACGCACACCAGGATAAGCAGAAAAAACATTATCACTAGTATCGCCACGCATACATTTTTCAAACAATAACCATTGAGGATCTGGTGCAGGCCTAGATTCTTTTGTCTTTTTATCAATCACAGGCTTACCTTTTTCATCAAAGTATCCTTCATGTGTGATTGTTACCTTTTGTACACCGTTATATTGACGCACATTTGGTGCAATAAGTTGTGCAAAGTCGCCGTCAGTACTAATTATTACATGATTATCCTTAGGATGTGCCTGAATCCAGCCAGAAATTAAATCATCTGCTTCTAGTTGTGGGTGTTGTAGCACAGTGCAATTAGTTTTATTAATTAAGAAATCTTTAAAGTCATCAAAGGTTTCCCAAAATACTTTTTCTTCTTCTTGCTGTGAAACAGTAAGTGCATCGCGACTTTCTTGTCTATTACGTTTATATGGTTCATAAAAGTCTTTGCGCCAACTACGTCCCTCTAAACAAAATACAACATGACTGCCGTTGAAATCTTGCCATGCTTTTCTAATACTTTGTAGAGTTGTATGTAATGCCATACCTATTTTAATATCGGCATCACCTCTAACTGCGTGTCTAGCACGAAAAAACGTATTTGCTGTGTCTACAAGTATGTATGTCATTTTCTACCCAAGTATTTCATCTTATACCATCTTGCAAAATCAGGATTATATGTCATTGTTTCATGTACCTGTTTTGCACTTAATTGTTCACTTCTTATACAATCTGCTAATGCCTGCCATTCTTCTTTTTTATATTTTGGGGCCTTTTTAGTTGTAACTGTTGTCATTAACTAACCTCCGATTTGTTATCTCCTAGAGGTTTTACATTAACATAACCAGCACCCATTTGTGTTTCTGGACTTGCTACGCCTTCTTCTTTTGCTATGTTACCGCAAAGTTCTTTAAACCAAGCATCTACTATTTCTTCTTCACTTGATCCTTGATATCCGTTTAGTCTTAGATCACGAACAAAGTATTCGTTCCAGTCTAGTTCAAAGAATCCATTTCTAGGATTGTCCTTTTTCATCTGTACATCTAGCACAGCGATGTAAGGCTCTTTCTTTTTTGTTGCTTCTGCTTTAGCATCTGTTGTCTTTATTTTAGATACTGTTGCAGGAACATGATTTTTATCAAACATTTTTTTTAGTTTATCTAACATTATAGTCCTGCCTTTCTTGCTTGTTCATCTAGCCTATTATGTACCCCATGCGTTTCCGAAGATGTCGACATGGAGTCTTGGTGTATAACGCCAGCCTCGCTCCATTGCCAAAGTGGCAACTCGTCTTGTGTTAAGTTTGTATTCTTCCGATCTTCCACCCAGGGGCATAACGTATACAGGGACATCAATCCCTTCTTTACGATACTCATCAACGGCTTTAGTAACTTCGTCCACGTCTTGTTCGTCAGCAACAACAAATTTAAAATACATACTACTATTAGGTACATCAAAGTACTGCCTAGCAACATCAGGCTTGATTGCAGTATCCCAAGGCTCTCCGCTAACGGAAAGTTTTGGACTGCATGACCAAGTGATATGAAATGCTCTTTCGTTGTTGAGCGACTCTCTGAAATCATCTCTAAGAGTTTGTGTTGTATTTGTTTCAAATGTAACATTTTTTAAATCTCCCATTTTAGGGTGATTGAATAGATCCATGTATAACCTTTGCCACCCTAGCAACGGTTCACCACCAGTTAGAATAAAATGAACATCCTGTCCATTATCCATTGTCCACTTTCCTTGTGGAGTTAGGCTCAATACATAATCAACCACTTCATCAACAGTATGGTCTTTCATATATTTTTTAAATTCAGGATAGATGCTTGCATATGTATCACAGCCTGTATGTACAATAGGCAAGTCTTCAAATCTATTTACCTTGTCTAAAATTCCGTCATCTAGTAATTGTTTTACTTCAGGATTATACTTAATTCCCTGTTCTAGTTTTTCTGCTCTGTTAGGATGTCTATCTAAACCAAAATTCATACAACGGAAATTACAACCAAATGTACGCAAGAAAACAGAAGGAACACCTACAAAGCGTCCTTCTCCTTGTACACTATAAAATGCTTCACTATATCTAAGTTTCATCTACAACTCCTATTTTATATTATAGTGTTTATTTAGGTTTTTGTCAACCATTAACATCCAGAATTACCACCATTAACAATATCTTCGATGTCCAATTCCAATTGTCCGGGTATGGTATGTTTTTTATAGTTGCCCTTTTCTGGAATAACGTGACGTACTCCTCCTCGTGGGTCTTCCATATCACCTTTCCTTCTAGGAATCAAATGCACATGAGGCCACATTACCGTTTGTCCTGCACTTTCACCAATATTTTGTCCGATATTGTAAGCATCACAGTAGCCTTTTTGAACCCAATCGTATCCCCAACCATAAGCGGCCTTATAGCATTTTGATAGATGTTCCCAATCTGCTACTTTAGGCACGAAAAGAACGTGTCCTTCTGTTACAGGATATCCATCTTTAAATACCGCAAAGTCTCTGGTGTCTATTAGTACGTCAGTCCAGGGTACATTCTTAAAATCATCAATTGTTTCGTACTGGTGGCTCATAAGTTTCCTCATAAAAATAAACTGAATATCCTTTGCCGTTGGTATCTCCACCATCGTTATCAATTTCTACTTCATTGCCTTCGGTTCCATAACTAACACTTTGAATGTAAACTTCATCGTTGGGCATTGTGTTTTGATTGATAACAAGTTTAGTAGGATCAAAAGTTTCTCCTACCAAGTGTAAAACACCATCAAAGAATGTTCCTTTTTCACTGCTAATCATCTGTGCATACCAACCTTTGGGCAGTACAGCATCTTCATCTTCGATTGAACATTCCACTTCATGCTCATCAACTGCTTCGCTTAAAGTTTTACCATCTATAATAGTTTCTAGTACAGGTGCGTTGTATTCCTTGGATTCAATTTCTTCAACTGTGATGTGTGCGGCCTCGTCGTTGCACCCCCAAAAATGTCCTGCTTCTTCGGGTGGTTCATGCCAACTTGAATAGTATTTCTCTCCGTCATCGTTTTCCCATCTAAGGAAATTTGCTTCATCAGGAATGGTGTGTTCCTTAACAAATTCTTCAGGGTCATTCATATACTCTTCTGGGGATAGTTCTTCCTGTGAATTCCACCAATCAGCACACTCCTTGGAAATTCTATTCCATACCATTTCACTGCCATAACCCCAGACGCTGATTCTGTAGTATCTGTCAGGACGTCTGATGGTTTCAATTAGTTGTTCTTGTTCTTTAATAAGTTCTGGACTTTTAGTTACCATAATTTTAATACCCTACCATTTCCTATAATAATAAAAAGGCAAGTAACAATGTGTAATAGAACCCACATAGTGCGTATAATAGCAACTCTGTCTGCTCTACTTTTATCTTCATAAGCCTTTGTTCCTAATGCCTTGCACCAATATTTCCACATAATTCTTCCTTTATATACCGTTTAAGTTCCTTGTCTTGTACATCATGAGGAATATCATTTTTGTAAAAGATTCTATAAGAATCACTGCCGTACTTCCCTATACCGTGCAAGTCGCTGGCATCATTACCGTCCCATTGTTCGAACTGAACGCTCATTTTATAGATTCTTTTCGCCCTTACACGTTGCATACCCAAAGGTGCTAGTAGTTCTTCTAACATTGGAATAGTAGCACCGCGAAGCAATTTGTCGTGTGTGGGATATCTTTTAAAAAATTCTCTAAGCACGGGTTTAGTTTGACGTCTGTTAACTTGGTTCAAACAGATAACTCCAACCATATGTTGCCATACGTTTTTAACCTGCTGTTGTACCATAAGATCATCACGCATTAATATAAAGCCTCTATCTTATCACAAATTTTTAGTTTCTTGGCTTCTTCGGCGCTAAGCCAAACATCCTGTGGTGGTAATAGTACTTCTCTAATTTGTTTTTCTGTCATACCAATACATTTTTTATAATGATCAATCATTCTATTGGTTGATAACTCAAACTCTTTTACTCTAGCATATAATTCGTGTTCTTTACCTCTGCTACCCCAAGTATATTGATGTGATAGTATTGCTGTGTTAGGTGTTAGAATACGTCTACCTTTTTCACCTGCAATAAAAATTAAGAAACCACAACTTGCAATCAATCCTAGTCCTACTGTTTTAATAGGAATAGAACTTGCTTTCATCGTGTCAATCAATGCAAATGCGGCGTGTACATCTCCGCCTGGTGAATTAATTATAAGTGTTAGTTGTGGAAGTGGGTTTTCGCTTAGATTATGATTCATTATCCACTTTATAGCATCACGACAAGTTGCGTGATTAATTTGATCCATTAAAATATATACACCATTGGTTTCAATATTTTGTGGTTGTTGTTGTCCTTCTACTTTTTTAGCCATAGTGTCCTACATTCTCCCAGGGATATACTAACCATACATCTTCCTCGGCTTTGTTTACTTCATCACAGTGGTATGATACTTTGTCAAAACCACTTGATAAGTTTTCTGTTAATACTGCGAAGCGAACATTGTCGCCCCAAATTTGATCCCACACGGGAGAGTGAGGTAAACAACCTGATTTCCAATCATCTACAATCCAATTAAATGTAGCACCAGTATCATTGATGTCATCAACAATTAAAATGTTCTTACCCATCGGAATATTTCTAAATTGTCCCATCTCCGGAGCATATGATCCTTCTGGATCGTAACCATAGGCATCCTCTGCCATCCAGAAGTTGCTTTCACTTTCTCTGTTATCATCACGCAGGCTTACCTTGAGTGCTTCGCAACGAATGCCTGTCATGTTTGAAATAATAGTAGCAGGTACATTACCTCCACGTGTAATGCCTACAATGTAATCAGGACGCCAATTGTCTGTGTACATCTGATTTACGATATTGGTACACATAACTTCTACATCATGCCAACTATAAAATTTCTTATTAATCATACCTAATCCTTATTAATGATATCTGGTGTTACTGCATCTATGGTGTTAACAACAGTTTTACCTGCGTATATTGCCGTTGACGCAGTTACGTCTAAAACAGCAACGGTTGTTGAACAACCTGTGCATAATAAAAATACTATTGCTATAAATGCCTTCATTATCCTAAATTAAATTCTACTTTCTTTACTTTGTCCCAACGAAAACTTCTCCAACCCTTTGCGTTTACATCATACACAACACAAACTTCTTCGTTTACTTTGCGTACCTTTTTCTGCGAAGCAGGATCTTCTTTGGTTGCCGGCGGAATGACCCCTTCTTTAAGTGTACACGTCATTACACGTTCGTCACCGTTGAGTTTATTAAATGTTACAACAACTTCACCATCATGTAACAATCCTTTTAACCAGTCTTTGCCTTCAGGCGTTTTAAATTCAGTGTTCGAGTTCATATTTTTCTCTCAAGTAAGTTTCATTATCTACCCATTCGCCGTCTTTGACGAAACCCCATTCTCTTACTTTAGGGCCTGGTATAAAGAGTGTCCAACAGTCCACAGTAGGATCAAGTTCAATGCGATGCAGACTCCTAGCACCACATAATCTAAAACGGCCAGGTCTACGCCAAAACTTTCCATTAGGAGTATGCTCCCAATAACCACCACGAAGAATAAAAGTAAGATAAGGCCAAGGATGGTCATGTAAGTCATCTAAATCTCCTTTGTGAAATTTGTGCAAAAATACATTAAAAGGAAACCATTTTCTATCTTTAAGAAAAAGGTAATAGCGTGTTAGATATGGTTCATTTTCATAGCGATCCATAATCACACGTTTTCTGCCAATTTTATCTAACCATTCCAAAAATCTAGAACGGAAGGTCATCTTTACCTCCATTTAATTTTTCTTCTTCTTCACACATATTGTACACGGAAATAAATTGATTGTAAAGAGTATTTGCTGTAGGATATTTTTCCAATACTTCAAAATCAATAAATTTTCCATTTAAATTATATTCAGGACCAATAGTTATGGAATTGCTAGTAATCCAATCTACCGATGAAAGGCTTGCTGAATCTACTGTGTATACTCCTGTAACAGGAGAAGACGTAATCATACTATCATATCCATCTAATGTTATAGAATAATCGTTACCCATAATTTCTCCTTATCTAGGGGCAAACTCTTGTTGAAGTTTGATATTGTCCATGAACTCTTTTTTAGTGCCTGGATCATCTTTGAACGCACCTTTTAATACAGTTGTCTGTGTTAGACTTGAATGTGCCATTATACCTCTGTTTTCACAACAACCATGCGTTGCCTGAATATAAACACCTAAATGTTTTGAATTTGTTGCTTTGCTAATTTCTTTAGCAATGTCATTGCACAGTTCTTCTTGTAGTGTACCACGCCTTGCACACCACTGTGCGATACGTGTGTATTTAGAAAGTCCAATAACTTTACCATTTGGAATAATACCAATATATGCCACGCCTGTTACTGGTTGATGGTGATGAGAACAAACACTCTTTAGTTCACTTCGCACAACAAGCATACCTGTGTAAGCATCTTCGCCTTCGTTTGGAAATGCTGTAGCATTTGGAATGTTATCATAACGTCCTGCCATTAGTTCATTAAAATACATCTTTGCTAAACGATGTGCTGTTCCTTTTGAGTTTGGATCGTTATGTCGATCAATCACAAGTGCATCAAGAACTTTTTCAAACGCTTCTGTTGCTTCTTGAATAAGTTCTTCTTTATCACCTTTTTGCAGAATTTCTGAAATATTGTCGCCTGCCCAATAACGGATTTTTGCATCTTCTAGGCGTTGTTTAATTTGTTCACTTTTACTCATTTTATCTCTCCGATGTTAAGGCAGTGGATTGCCATATGTCTTATTGTAACTTCTCAAGTAAATTTTTGCAACTAAAATAGTTTTCATTTAAATGAGTAGTAAGTTTATTTAGGTTTACAAGGTAACTGTCATAATTTTCCATGTAATCAATTATGCGTTCAACTACCTTATCTTTGTGTTTTTTGTATGCTTCAAAAGACTCTGTCCATTCGCTTGGATATAAAAACTTACCTGTGTTCTCCATTTCACTGTAACTAAGTCTATTTGGAACCATAGGTAGTGTACCAACAAGAGCACCTTCATACCAACTTATGCCCAGTGTTTCTTGTAGGTTAGCACTAAAGATTAATTTTGCTTCACCTAGTGCATTATAGTAATCATTCTTTGTATAGTTTTTATCCATACAAATTTCGAATTCATATTGCGGAAGTGTTTCTTTTAAATCACGGAATATTTCTGGTTGTTTCTCTGGAGCAACACGATGTGGAAATAAAATCTTATTTTGTTTTGTCATATTAGCATATGGTTCAAGTTCTTTTCTCTCATATTCCATAGGCCAACCACTACGAACAATTTTGCCATTCTCATAGCGTTCGTTCCACATTTCATCGTACCATGGATTCTCTTCTTTTCTGCCGTTGTTAAGAAGTTCATCGAAGAAAAGTTTCACATGAAATTCAGTTGCAAAGTAGTTGTGATCATATGCATAAAAGAAAGACTGTTCTGAATGCCTAACCCAACTTGCGTTGCCAATCAATCTACCTAAAAAGTCTTGAGGATCGTAACTGCCGGCGTGCCAAAGTGCGTGTGTAATAACCTTTATGCCCAACAGTTCACTCATATACTTGATATTGATAATACCAGGATGCCATGCATCTGTAAAGATAACATGATCACCTTGTTGTACTTTGCCTGTTGTAAATGCTCTACTGATTTGTTCTATTTGATTTGACTTGTAAACATTAGTTCCGCCGAAATTTAAAAAGGCGCCGGGTGTGGTTGCATTTGGAATATCCGTAGGCCCTTCAATTACGAAAACTTGGTGTCCGTTTTTACGTAGAAGTGCGGGAAAATAAGTCTTCCATTCTTTTGTGTAGCGTGTTTCAACGCTTTCTAAATCAATCAACCATATACGTGCCATTTGCTATTCCTAATAATGTTAATATTTTTTCATCATTGTACTCTAATATTATAGCATCTTCAAGGTCATCTGTATATCCTTGATCATGCCAAATAAAATCACGACCATAAACGTAGCCATGTAATCCAAGTGTATTGCACACTTTACCGACTGCGTCTACGGTCGTGTAATCCGCATTTAAAGCACCACCTTCTACTGAATTGCCTTGGCTATCAGTAAGATAAGAATTCCTAGTGCTTAGGCTTTCGGTTTTTAAAACCACGGTTCTTTTGAACACGGTTTTTTGCCTTTCTTGGATTGCCACGATTTTCGTATGCTCTCCATTCCTTGCTTTCCTTTTTATAAAGGAATTTTTCATCAAATACAAAACCTTCATAGCGACAAAAATCGCGGAAGGAATCTAAGTCGTTAAAGATCTTCACAATCTCTGGATGATCTGCAAAATATGACACTGTCATCTCCTTTAATATTTTGCGTATTCAATATGGGCACCGTTCTCTCCATCTTCACTTACGTCAATATGGACTTCACGGCCAGGGTGTTTTTCGCTGATTTTTTCATATAAGTCATCAGCCATCATTTCACAACTCTTATAGTCTAGTTCAAGTGTCTTCTCCTCGTACAGTTTTTCTAACCAACGTTTGAATTGAATAAACTCGATATCTCTGTCATTGTGTGTTACAGTGATACCTACTTTGAAATGAAATATGTGTCTGTGTGGGTAACCCAAGAACGAAACATCATACTCATCTCCTGTTGCTAGACTAGGATCGTCCAGTGCCGCAGGATACTTATGGATACCTTCCTTGCGGAAAGTTACCCAAATCATTCTCTTTGCATTTTGCATAATTGCCTTTTTGTTATCTTGTTTCATCATTCTCAATATAAAATTGTGATACGATTCTCTTACTTCTTCCATTTATAATACAATCTTTCTTAGTGTATGTCAAGTTAATCTTTGGGTTCATCGTTTCCGTATTTGTTCCAATCAGTGAACTTATTTCGATCCAATAAGTCATGAACTTGATGAATCCAAACTCCAGGATTAGAATGTTTAAAATCAGCGTCATCAATTTTGATACAAGCATTATAACCTAATTGGTTAACATATGGAAGTTTAACACTTAACAATGGAATAAAATTGTGTCTTTCGGTCATACCAGTTTCTAAAATCCACTCATGATATTTTACATCATAATCCAATGTAACCATATATTGTGTTCCTAATTCAGATTTAGCATCGAGTAATCCTAAAACAAGATCTTCCCAATCTTCTTTGGGTACAAAACTATGGTTCGCACCTAGATAGATATGATCTACGTGGTTCTCTTTTGCTTTTTCAAGAACTTCTTCTAATGGACGACAGCCTACCACAAACAGTGTGTCCATGTCATATGCAGGAGTTTTTTCTACTTCAAATCCTGTGAAGTATATAACATCATCCTTTACACCATCTGCGTAATCTCTTTTCATTTTTACATTTCCTCGATTTGTCTTTCAATTATAGCAATTTCGTCCTTAAGAGCAAGTTTTTTCTTTTTCATTTCAGTTAAGTATTTTTCTTGAACGTTTTCTGCTTCTGCGGCTTCGCACTTTTGATGCTCTAGTGCGTGTTGCTCTTTTAGACTTTGTAGTCTATTTTTTAATTTTTCAACAGTTGTCATACTATACCTCCTCAAATAAATTTGCAAACTGTGTGCTTGCGTTTACTGTTTTCTTTCCTGTTGCGCCTCTAGTGCCAATAATTGACATCCAGAATCTTGAAAATTCTTCTATAACTGCTTCTGCTTCATCTCTGTTTGATGTTGCAAATATTGCTTCCACAACATCTCTAAAAAATACCCTGTCAAATGATTCTTCAACAAGCATTGCTGGAACGATGCTGTTATCGTACTGTCTGTTTGCTTCTTGTACCGCATTAATATGACTCCAAACATTATGACCCATTTGAATAGCATATGAAAAACTATCCCATGAAGTTTTGCCTTCTTTACCTATTTTATTTAGGTCGCCAGGCGCATATATACAAATGTCTTTTGCTTGTAAATTTGCTGTAATAGGAGAATCCTTAAAACTTCCATGTTTCCCTTCTCTTACAAATGCTTGTCCAAAAGATGTTGTATCAGTTGCAAGTGCCTTGTCGTCAATGCTTGGCACCATTCTATAAACCCATTTGCTTCTATCTTTGGTTTCTAGTTCACAATATATTTGACCATTTGCTGTTGCTAGGAACGGACTAGCACAGTCAAATGTTACTGTAAAGTTTTCGTTGTGATGTTTGCGAACTGCTCTTTGAACATCTGTAAGTAAGGTTGCCCATTCAAGTTTACTAGTGCCCAAGAAGTGCATAAAGTCATGTTTACCTTTTTCAAGCAATCCATCAAAACGCAATGCAACAAGTCTTTTAAGCACCAAATGCACATCACACATATTCTGACCACCCATCGACCAACCATTAAAGTGTGTATCTGGATATTTCTTTGGATCACAATAGTCTTTCATCTGCTGATACCAATCTTCTGCGTCAGCATGATTTTCACCTTGTAGTACGTTTAAGAACTTACAAGCACCACTTCTATTTTTCATAAAGTAGTCATTGTTAATGCGTGTGGCATTTACAGCATCTTGATAGTTGTCAATTCCTGTTGCTTTAGCACCTGCTGGTGAACGTGCCACCCAAGCCGGAATATCAAGGATCATTCCATAGTCCATGTAAGCATCCATCCACGCAAGAACTTGCTCACGTTTCTTTTTAGCCTTAGGACAGTTAGGATCTTTCCAATCGCCTTCCCATACACCTTTACCAATCTGGAAACCACCTGAGTCACCAAGTAACCAACTGTTCTCACGATCACGTTCACGGATCATAAGTTCTTTGGGTGCGTCCTTGTTAATATCAAGTTCTGCGTGACCTGCTGAGTACAAACTCCAATGATACTTAAATAGGCCATCCTTGGTATTAAACCAGTTAAGACTTTCCATCTCGTTGTTTGGGAAAGGAATACGACTTTTGTCTACGTATTCTTCTCTACGTTGTTTGCCGATAAAGGTAGCATAGAAACCACTGATCGCTGGCAAGAATATAGCGTAGTCTTTCTGTTCTTTTGTTAGATCAGTGTTCAATACTGTTCTCCTTATTTGCTTTGTGCTGGCAAGATATATTCATAAGTTGCCAAACCACTGTCTACGCTAATCTGCATAGCACCTTGATCTGAAAACTTCATTACCTTGTCACCATCTAAACTTAGAATAGCAAGTGTTTGTTGCACTGGCCATGCCCACTCATTTTTAAGCGAACCTTTAATTCCTGTTGAAAAAATGAATTCACCTGCGTGAGTGCTTGCATCACCAAATTTAAATTTAATATCTGTGCCATCTGTAATTACAGTAAACACAGTTTCTTCTGCGTTAGCAGTTGCCTGCATTTTAAAACGCTGTACGCTAGCCAATGTTGGCGATACTTCCACGTCCCAGTTAGCACCTTTAAACTTAACAGTCTTAAGTTTTTCATTAATAATGTCAGCGTTCATAAAACGATAGTCATTTTTAAAGTCGCCTGTTGCATTTTCAAAGTGAATACCTGTTGGAATTTGTTCACCATTTCTGTCTTGACGCACAACATCAATTGTTGCTCCGTCTTTGTATTCTGGACACTTCAAATGAATGTCTAGTTTATTTAGGTTAGGCATACCAAACGTGCCCTTCATCTCTACTTGGGCAGTTTTGGTATTTGCCTGCATGATCACAGAGCGATCCTCTGCCATGCTATCAATACCTGTTTGTGCATCATCACCATTTACCTTAACAATGTTAAGAAAGCCAAGGGCGTGTGTATGTGCTACGATATCTTGCAATATGTCTTTCATAGTTTTTCTCCGTTCCTTTTACTATTATATTTAGAAAATCATTCAAAGTCAAATAAATTATTGAATGTATTCTTCTGTTCGGTTGATTTAATATCCCATTCTAGTACTCCAATTAGGTTTTCCAATTTGTTATCGATGATAGTTGATTCCATCTCATCGTCAGCAAATGGAAGTTCTTGGAACCATTTAGGAAGCCTTAGTTCATCCGTAGGATAAGCAACCGAAGTATATCCCATAGGATTATTTTTTAGTTTGCAAACGATAACTTTCATACCATCCACAATCTGCATACTAAACTTGTCACCATTCATTTCTTTTAGCGTATTCCAATTAATACTTGCTCGAACATGACCTGGCATATTCACTTTACCTTGTTTCTTTAACTTACCAAGGTAATCAGTGATATTGTTTGCACGTTTAGGTGATCCTTTTTCCCAACCTGGCCGTGCTTTAAATTTTGTTCTAAAATCTGTAATCATTTCTAAAACATGATCTTCTTGGGCACCTGTCAGTACTGCTAACAGCACTTCGCTTAAAAAGTCCTGCATAAACACAGGAGTATCTGAACGTTTCAAATCAAGACCCATTGCTTTTACTTTGCCTGGTTTGCCATCTACGTCAGTCCTAAAACCTTCGTTGTCATAGATCAATGCCGCATAACGTTTCTTTGTAATGTATAAACCTTTTTCAGCAACAATTTCTCTACCTGCGGCAATAACTTCTCCCCTGCTTTTTGGACAGTGAAAAGCATCAGCCATAAACTTCGGAAATGTTGTATTCGCCTCTTCGCAGATTTGATCATACAGTTGTACAACACTTTCTTTGGTCCACGGAATGTCTCCCTTTTGAATTTCTGCTCGTAGGCTAGTGTATGCACTAAAGTAAACAGAGTCAGTGTCACCGTATATAATTGCTTTTCCTACATGATCATATTCGCCAGTAATAATTTCATTTACCTTTGCACTCATGTGTTTTGCAATAGCACGACCTGTTAGTGTAGTGGACTGACCAATACGGTGATCAAAGAATCTACAACCGGGATTAAGAATAGCGCCATACAAACTGTTAAGATTAATCTTTTTAACCAACTGCCTTTTATCCCAAAAAGCAGTTTCGATTTTATTTCCTGCGTCTTGCGAAGCAGTTTTCTTGGCTTGCATTTCTTTACGTTCAGCATACCACCTCTTTAGTAGTCCGGGAATAATACCTTCATATTCAGTTGTAAAAATTGTACCATTAGCACTCAACATCCATGGTTGATTGCTTTCAAATATTAATCTATGTACTTCTGCGGCACTTAAACTATCACTTTCACCATTTTCCCAATCAATGTGAATTTGGATGTCCTTGCGTTGTTCCATTACATAATCATATTCAAGGCTACCAAACTTACCTTCCCATGCCGCCGCAAATGATTTTTTCTTTAAATGTATCTGTTCTTCAAGATAGGATTCTGTATGATTTTGTCGCAGTTGGCCTACCACTGTTGCTGGATCCATGTTCAATGCTCTAATAACTGAAGGATACAGTGAATTCAAGTCCATTGAACCAATCCAGTCATGTAGTCCTTTTTTAGGATATGCAACATAAGCACCCGCCGCTTGTGCAGAGCCTGGTTCTCTGTGTACCCTATTAGGAACAACATAACCACGTCTGTGTGCTTCATTAATAATTGCCTGTTCGGTAACTGCCACAGCACCCATTGTTGTTGGTAATAGAACCGTGTTAGCATGAGCAAGTTCGTTGGCTAGGTCAATGAAACGTAGTTTTTTATCTAGTTTATCAAGTAGTGCAACGTCTTGTCTGTTATATTCTATGAATGTTTTGAAATCGTTGTTGTACAGTTGGTCCAAAGTTCCTTCATAGATAGTCTTTGTTTCTCCAACTTCCATTTCTCCGATCGCATCCAATCGATAGGTATGTCTTTCTTCGTATGTATATTTGCGGTATAATTCGAGGCTATCCAAGTGTTGGCGTCCCACCAAGTCATAGGTTTCTTGTTCACGTCCATATTTTTCAAATGTCCTTTTCTTTGGATATTGATCCCACAAACAAAAACGTCTAGTATCTTCTTTAGATAATACACGGGTAACACGGTTAACAGTATATGGAATATCATAACCTTCACTGTTCCAACCACTTAAAATATCTGCGTCTTTGATTAGATCCAAAAACGTGTCAAGCATTTCTGCTTCGGTTTCAAACAGATATGTGTTAGGGAAATCTTTACACTCTTCCTTTGCCTGTTCCATTGTTAGTGTTTTAGGCGGTAGTGCTAGTGTGATAAGGCTGTCAAGCCACTGTAAGTGTACTGTGATAGCAGTAATGGCAGTAAATGGATCTTCAGGTGAACTGTATCCACGTTCTGGATCAAAGTCAACCTCAATATCGAAAAACGCTACATTAAGATTTGGTGCGTCTTGTCCAAGATAGTTTTCTTCAAGTAGTCTGTAAACAGGATTAATATCCGCTTCATACAAACCACGATGCTTGTTGATTTTTTGTTCTTTGAGAAAGTCTTTCCAACTTTTACAAACAACACGACTTACAGGATCACCAAAGGTGCTACGTTGTTTGCCTTTTCCATCGCCATAATAGAATACATACCTTGCGGGGAATTCGCGAAATTCTCTTTCGCCTTTTTTGTTTCTCTCTACGACCTTGATTATATCCTTGTCACGATCCCAGAGTGCATCTACGTAACTCAAATTGTTCTCCTATAAATGCCACTTGCGGCTGGCAAATACCAAAATGTCGTTTATGGCCGACTGACCTTCTTCAACATTATTTACTATTATACTTTCACTGCCTAAAAAAAACAAGCCTAAATTAATATTTTACCACCAATTCGATGCAACGCCGAAACCAAATACATTTACCAAACTGAAATAAAATGTAAGCATCATCACCCATGCCGCTCCTCTGCGATATGAAGCATAGCATTGTGTGATACTACCGATAAAAAATCCAGGATACACAATAAGCATATTTGGATCTCTTGCGTTTATTGCCAAAGTCAAACTTGCACCTACTGTAAAAATAAAACTGATTAGTTCGAAACAAAATGCGGTTTTATCACTCTTGTAAGAGTTTGACCAAAAGTTTTTAATGCCTTGCAATTATACTTTGTCCTTGCCTGTGGTAACAATGATTGTTTCTAAGTCTTCAAACTCATCAACTGCTTTTTGCCATTCACCTTTTTGTGCAATCTTAATTGCCTTGTTAATTAGTGCTGGTTTGATATCTAGTTCTTCTGCTACTGCTTTCACAGTATCTCGTAATCCTTCTTGTAGGTCTTGTACTTCAGTTAGTACAGTTACACCTTCGTTTACAATTTGGACCAATTTGGCTTTTTCTTCAGCGCCAAAAGTTCTATCACTCATATGATACTCCTGTGTTATTAATTTTTATATTGTATATAGATTTATGCAAGAAGTCAAGACTTATTCTTCGTCTTTGGCTTTATATTGCCATTCATCAGTATGTCCTACACTCCACTTTGGTGTATTTTCCACAGTATAATTTTGTGTACATACTTTGAAGTCTGGCATTTTCCTATTGTTAGGAACCAAACTTTGATCAGTCCAAACTATTCTGTTGTTTGGTTGTGCGGCAAATTGTCCATTATCTAGTTTGATAATATTAAATGTTTTATGTTCAGGATCATGCTCGCTGAGATTTTGATTGAGATAATTTCTATCTCTATGACAACTATCAATGGTAAACAAATATTCACCTTTGTGCATTTTTTTATCTTTACCGAAAAATTCACAATCACCTAAAATTGGTTTGCGTATCACGGTAATGTCATAGTCAAAGCAATCCCATATCTGAAGAGTATCTAATGGAAGTTGATCATCAGGATTAAAATCCTTTTTCCACACAAAAGCACTTATAGGAAGTTTATCATACAATGCACCATATTCAGTTAGCAAGGTTTCAAAATAAAATGCCCTGCCCTCGATACTTTTGACACTGATCCACATACCAGGAGTAAGTTCTCCATGACCTTTTTCTAGATCGTATAGGTATTCTTTTTTAACGTAAACTTCAACTGGGGATAGATTATGTACTAGAAATGCCATAAAGTTCCTTTTGTTTTGCTTTTCCAGTGTATTTATTGTAATTGGTTCCTTGATACTTGCGTTTACCTGCTTCATGCACAAGTATATCACGCACTTTAGGATTTGTAAATACTCCTGTTCTACGTCCGCCTGCAAGATCTAGCACTGAATATTTGCGTCTTGCGTGTAGTTCTGCAAACCAAAATCCATCCCAACTTTTAGGCAATTGAAAAATCTCGCCAGTGTTATATGCACTGGTTAAATTTTCTTTTAGATCTTGTATTTGATTGTGTTTTTTATTAAAAATAATTAAACCTGTTTCATAATGCGGCATTCCCTGCAAATGTTCAAAATGCACTGCAAACAAATTAGGTCCTACTAAAGTTTCTAATTGTCCTGATGGTACCTTAGTTCTAGTATATGTATCAGCATCTAAAAATATTAAATGATCATGATCACTGTTTAGTGCGTGTTCTATTGCATAAACCTTATGGCACCATTTTATGGTTTTTAATATCTTATTTCTTTTTTTCTTATCTTTTGTATTTTTTGCTTGTTCATAGTATCTTGTTTTAAAATCAACCAATGCCTTGCTTGCATCGTGCAAGTTAACTATTTCAACTCTGGGATCATCAACGACTAAATTGTGTTCAACGTATAATCTTAGGGTGTAATCAGCAGGCCAATATCTACACCATGTGTCAATCATACGTTTGCCGTATAGATGATAACCATCCTCAGAAAAGGTGGTTATAACAAGTGTACTCATTTTTTCCTCTTGTTTTTTCTGTGTAATTTAGCGTGTGGAACTTTAAGGTTTTTCTTACCGTATATGTCACCTACCTTGTGTGTATAAGATAAGTGTGCTGGATCTAATCCATAAAAATAATCTACAATTTCTTTAATCTTCATCTGAACAGTGCTTACATTCACATTTCACACAAACATCATTAGCACATGATTCACATTCTTTACCACAGTGATGTTCGTGGCCACATTTTTCACATTTACAATCTTGCATTTACTTACCCTCCAGTTCTTTTAAAAAACTTGCGAAACCGCGTTCTAGTGATTCCTTTGTTGTTGTTGCACGTTCTTTTTCTAATTGTGCTTTTCTTCTTATTAATTCTTTTTTCAAATCTGGATCCTTTGATGTATTAGGATCTGCTTGAATATCCTGTAGTGCTTTACGTTTAGCACGATAATCTTCATCGCTAATTTCTGTTAGTTTTTGAATACTTTCAAAAATAGTGTTAAGTTTAGTTTCAATGTTGTTTAATCTAGAATCAACTTCTGCCCATTTGTCCACGGTTTGTGTAGGTGCTATTGATATATTAGGATTTGGATTTGCTGGTTGTGGACGTTGTTGTGGTTTACCTACACCTGCTAGTGCGGCAAAATCGCTTGCACTTGTATCACTAACTCCGGGAATATGTTTACCTTGCACACTTTCTGTTACCATACGTGCATGGGTATTAGAATCTATTTCTTGTTTGTTACCATATTGTTCTTTGATCGCGGCACCTTGTTGTGTAGGATCATCTGGAACTAATCCTTTGTTTTTAATACCGAGTTCGTTAAATTTAGAAAGAATATTATGTAAATCTGCCATACTTATTTAGGAAACACTTTTTGATTTCGTCTTTCCTCCTCCTTTTCTTTTTTTACGTCCTGCACAATGTGCTTTTTGAGAGAAACCCTTTGGATTCGAGCAGTCGATGCTTCTTTTATATTTCTTACTCCAGGTCTCACCGATAACTTCATAATATCTCATTACATCTTAACACAGTTGTCTACTGTCTTGCCGCCTTTTTTCTTGGTGCCCATACGCTTGTAGCCTTTCCAGCATACTTTACCGTCAACACCTTTTTGCTTTTCTTCAGGCAATGTAGTATAACTTGGTTTACCACATTCTTTGCAAATACCTTTAGACTCGTTAAGTTTTTGTTCTAGTGATTCAAAATAATCATCTTTCATATCCTTCATGCTCATCATGCGTTTGCGTTCTGCTTCTTGTTGACGCTCACCTTCCATGTATGCGTGAAGTGTTTTTAATTGTTCGTGTACACCACTAAATTTGTTCTGGAACCATTCTGGAAACACGCCACCATTGTGTACGTGATCTCTAATTTCGTCAGCCGCATATTTGATAAATGCTATTTGATTGTCCAGCATTTCTGCTTCATAACTAGATGCTGGCTCATCATACTTGTCTTCGTTAATCATCGATTGCTCCTATAATAAGTTAACTATATTATACGAGTATTTATCGTTTTAATGGTCCGCCGAAGATAGAAGTTCCCTTCATATCAAGGGCATTATCGGTTGGTTTTTGTGCTTTGGCTTTAGGTGGATTAGGCAATCCTCCCATTAGTCCATATTTTTTACGTGTTTTCTTATCACCAATAGCAATATGTGGGTTAGCAACTGTTGCAATATTACCAGCACTTGTTGATCCTGCTGTTGCAGTTTCTTCTATTTGTTCTAATGCTTTAAAAATATCGCTTGATTCTCTTTTAGGAGCAATTTTAATTGATTTAGGTGGAACGTGCATAATAAATCTATCTCTTGTTTCATCATAATCAATTTCATTTCCAGTAGCCATTTTGTAAAGTTTTTGTATTGTGGCAATTACTTCTGGATTATTTTTAGATTTAAAAACAAGATCAGTCATAGCAGTACCTAAGGTATCAGCCATATTAGTTCTTGAAACAGCAAGTTCGCCTTCTGTTGTTGGAATCTTTTTGTATTTTTCTTTGCGTGGAATGGTCTTGGTCTTATCACCATGTGAACCTGCCGCACCGCTTTTACGCAATGCTTCCATATCACGCCAGTTAGGATCACGTGCTTTAATAACTGGATCTTTTTTTGCTTCTGTAAAATCTTTAATACGCATATACCTATTTATTCCTACCTGATTTCATATTAGCACACCAATGATACATTTTAGCCTTTTCGCCACTGGCGTTTTTGGCACGTTTACGCAGATCTGTAACAGATCCTTTGCAACTAGCACCTGCACGTTTTACACGCCCTGGTCTGCTTTTGCCTTTTACTTTACCATCAGCAAAGTTTTCTGCAAGTTCAGCAACTTCATAAAGAAATTCTACTGCTCTCATATTAAAATGCTCTTTGATCGTCAGTACCGGTAAGAGTTTTAATTAACTTCCAACCTCCTAACAACACAGCAATAACAACCGCAATAGGAATACCATACTTAACAACAACTTTGCCGAGTGCTAAAGCAATATCTTTGGCTAGTCCAACAATGTCTAATTGTTCTAACCATTCCATAAATGCTTCTAATGTTTTGAAAGTTTCGTAAGCACCATATCCGAGCAAAGCCTTACCTGGGTTTTTTACCACAATCTCTGCACCTTTTCCGGCACCTCTGGCAACTGTTTTAGCAACTTGTTTAGCACCGTTTGAAGTTATTAATTTTTTTACAATAGGAGCACCTAATCTTAATGCACCAACAATAGCAGGAATAACCCATGCAATTTCGTTTAGTTGATCTTCTTTAACTTTTTCGTCTTTGCTTAAATGTTGCATTAGACTTTGTAGAGTTCTTTCAAATTTATGGTCTTTGTGTTTAACACCAATACCTCCCTCGGCTTCCCATTTTTGTATGTTTTGACCAAAGTCATCAATAAGAATGTTCGGAGTACCATCACTTTGCTGTGCATATTTGGCTTTGTTTCCTGTGATGATTACTTGCTTAGGTGGAAACTGTTTGAGATTCTTTTCAACCCACATTCTCTTGTGTGGTTCTGATCTAGGATCATCTGCCAATGGTGAACTTAGTATAGTGTAACTGCCTTTTAGTTCACGTACCAAAGCCAATAATTTTCCTGCGTTAGGAGTAGGTTTTAGTTTTAACCAAAAATCATCTTCATCGCGAATTGCTTGTAGTCCTTTGTCAACATCTTTGATATCGCGAAAACTTTTTTCGCCCATTAGTTTTGCCCAAGCATCAAAAAAATCAACAAGAACGCCATCCATGTCGATGTATACTTCTGATTTTACTTTGCTTTCGAATTCATAAATTCTCATTTCTTGCGTCCTCTAAACTGCACGGGTCCACTCAAGTATGGGCGACTGAACCATAATTTGAACCAATCTGCATCTCCAGGTTTAAGTCCTAGTTTGCGTTCTTTATCTTTAAGTGCTTGTGCAGTATGTGACATATTTTCTAATGATTGTATATTATCATTGCGTACAATGTCAACCCCTGCTAGTTTTTTTAATTCGTCTAAGGTCATATTAACTTGTAACCTTTAAGCATTTTCTTTAAGGTACCTTTGTTAACATCTTTGGTAGTATTTTGTTTTGTTATAATGCCAACACCTGCGGCTTCTTGTGTGTCTTGAATTCCCATACCCTGACGCACTCTATTATACATCTGTTTTGCTAATGTTTCGTTACCAGGAACACCTTGTTTAAAACTTTCAAAGTCACCATCAGCGGCAAATGCTCTGAGTTTACTAGCACTCATGCCTGCAACACCTTCTTCATCAGGATCACGCTCACCACTGCTTACAACTTTTGCGTTAGCAAATTTAAAAGGTATCTCACCTTTGGTATCTGGTTTATTATTGTATTTGTTAATTAAATCTTGATACTGTTGAACCCTATCACTGCCTGCAACAAGAACAACATTATCATATCCTTGTCCTTGCAGTTGCTGAAACATTTGAATAATTGTTTTTACAGAAGTGTTTCTATCAACTTTTATATTAAACATTTCTCCTGCGAAATGTAATTTTTCTGCGAAAGAAAGTGGATCAGTTTTTGGCTTTTGTGACTTGCTTAAAAATAAAATAGGATCGCCGAGAAATTTTTGGGCGTACTGCTTTACAACATCAATTACTTTTTGATGTCCAATAGTTGGAGGATTCATTCTACCCCAAGCAACCACTGCTGTCTTTTTAGGTTGTGCCTCCAGCAATTCTTTAAGTAGCATTATGCCTCCTTAGGATCGTATTCGCCGTCTTTGATATAGTCTAAATGTTTTTCAGCAAGTTTGTTTGCTATGTCTGCCATTAATTGTTTGGAAAAAATTTCTTCTGTTTTGCCCTCAGGCTTGTATTTTTCATTGTACATAGCACAACCTTTTTCAACTAATTTATCAAAGGCGGGAGCAATTTCAGCAATGCTGTTTCTATCTACGATCTTTTTTCTTTTAAGTTCTCTAACAGCCGGTAAAAAATATTCCTTGTGCAATTCATCTTCGTTGTCAATGAAAAAGGTAATATCATCTACTAGATCATATCTTGGTGTGCTGGATTTTTTTTGATCGAAAAGTTCTTTTAATAACATCTGTCTTTACCATTTTTTACAAGACCAATAACGTGCTTTGTGCTTTGGACCAGGACTATCACAGTTATGTCTTGCACGGAAAGAACGTCTTCGATCTGCATCATATGCTTTGATCTTCATGTCAGGATCACCAAAGTTTACTTTAACTGTGTTACCTTTTGGATTCTTAACATATACTTTAAATTTTTTAACATCACCACGCATTGGTTTGTTTAACTTAACTGTGCGTCCTTGATATTCTGCTTCTTCAATATTTTCTTGATCATATCCTACCCAACCAAATGACTCATAAAAAGCATCACCATTTAGTATAACATCACTCATACCTTGAAACCAAGTTTCTTCTGTTGATTCTTTTTTTGCTTTTTCTTTGTCTTTGATTGCTTTCTTCATAGGCTCTTTTTTATTGCCATCTTTGTCCATATCAAGAAAGTCAGGCTTTGCTTTTTTCTCTTCACCTACAGATTCCATTTCGTCATCTGCATCGTCATCATATTTGCTTTGATCCGGATCTTTTTCAAGGGTCATTCCACGAAGTGCCTTTTTAACTGCGGCAATTGCCAAGTCTTTTTCTTCCTTGTTTAGGATACCAAGGCTGTTAGCACTGCTTGTAGCAATTTTTTCGGAAAGTCTACCAATGTGTCCGCTTAGATCCATTTGTGCGTCACTGGATGGTTTGATTCTAGATGCAATTTCCCCTAGTAGTCTTGCTGGAGAGTTTTTAAGTTCATCTAGGAAAAGTTCGTATTTGACCTTTGGGTCATTAACATCTTGGCCTGCAAATTTCATATTGTTAGCACTGCTGTGCTTAATACCGCTGGCCATTGGCGGTGTAAATGTTATATCATCTACGTGCTTGATTGCATCTGCAAATGAAAGTCTTTCTGGCTCTTTTTTTGCCTCAGAACTAATTGAATCTAATTTGTTTATGATATCTCTAAAATCCATAATATACTCTCCTATGTGAGTATTTATTACGGATAGAACCTTTTAGCGTCCCTGTTTGATGTGCTGAATTTCGGGATCTGTTGCTGTAAATTCAAGTCCAGCCATATGTCCTACGTATACACGACCTTCTTTAACCAACTTTACACGTACTGTATTAATGATTACATCCATAAATTTTCCTTCTGAATACCTATCTAGATATGCTTCGTGCTTTTTATCATTGTCTGTGCAGGTAACCGTGATCTTCTCTGGAATATGTGTTTTGTATTGCGACATGAATGGTCCTTTATAAATTAGAAAGACCCCCGTAGGGGTCTTTCAGCGTGATTAAACTTAGGCTACTTTAGAAGCAAGTGCTTTGTAACCTGCCGCAATCACCTTACGGCTTGGTGTACCTAAACGATACTTTTGAGTAACACGACCCTTTGTATCTTTGTGTGAGTTTAGGTAAATTGGGAAACCTGAAAAGCGTAGTGCTTGAATAACTGCCGCAGGGTTTCCAGCACCAAATCGTGATTTGATCTGCTTTGCAGTAAGTGTCTGACCCGATGTCAGAGCGTTAAGTACTTTTGATTGAATTGTCATCATTTTCTCCTAGTTTTAAATGCAGAACGATTTCTTGCATTCACTCTATTATAATACGATATATCTTGAAAAAAGTCTAGTAGTAAATTTACCAAAGTGGCGTCGAAACGCCACTCTGTTTATCCGATTTACGCGGCTTCGTTAATAACAGTTTTGTTTGTTGCTGACAACAAGTCAATTAACTGTTCTTTCATTGCTAAAGCACCTTGAAGGCTTGATGTGCCTAGTACTCTTACATTGAAATCATAACCAGCATCTACTAATCTTTTAGTAGCAGTAGGTCTGCTCATTTTTAAATTAGCGAATTTGATCGCACCACCATTAACTTGACCGTTAACGATGAATTTGTTTGCCTCATCTACGAATACGCCAATTTTTGAATTTACGTTTCCTTTTGAGAACTCTCTAGTGTAAACAACATATTGTTTAGTTCTAGCCATTTTTTTCTCCTTGTTATGATTATTGTTTATAAAGTGTCTAATAAATTTAAACATAATAATATAATATACTATAGAGTGCATATAAAAGCAAGAATATTTTTTACCAAAAGTGGTTGACAAGAGTGGTAAAACCAACTATACTATACACATAGTTAGGAAAAAGGAAAAACAAATGAAACCCAAACCAAACTTTAACACCAAGACACTTTGGATCAAAGACGCACTTAATCTTGCTGTACAGGCTTATGTAAAAAACGGCAAGTATCATCGTGAAGATCAATATGAATATGTTGAAACAGATGAAGGTCCTACAGAACGTATCACCGTTAAAGGCAACAAACATCTAATGCGTGAAATGTTCAAACAGGATAGCATTTACATTGATCCAAAATGCAATGATATGGTTGAAGATATCTACACCCATTATCAAGGTTTGGTATTCAAAGTGATGAGTAATACAGCAACAGACTTTTCTCAAAGTGTGTATAAGGTTATTACAAAAGATTGGGTGGACATTCGTGATCTCGGCATTCTTGCTCCGTTACCTTCACTTTACGAGGCAGAAATGGCACGTAATTTATTCGTTGATGAGATTCGCAATTCACAATGGGTTGGAACAATTGGTGAAAAATATACGGTTAGTGCTACACTGCACGAAGCACGTTACATTCGTAGCCGTGATTTTTACGTGTATACGTTTATTAGTGAAGGTGATTTGATCACTCACTTTTCTCAGAAAGCAATCAATCAGTGGGCAACAGTTGGTGTATTACGTGAAGGCGAAAAATACACAATTACGTTTAAGGTAAAACGTCAAGCGTATAGTTCATTTTATGATTGTAAAGATACAGTTGTAAATTATTTAAAAGTTAGTGACTAGTATATCCGGCACCGGATACTTCAATTTCATATTCACCGGGAATGGCTTTCGCAATAGTGTTAGCCATTTCTTCTGCTGTGTTATCATCTAATTCCTGATGTAGTCCAACTTCATAAACATAGTGGCCTTCTGTGGTTTGATAACTTTCAAAAATAATACCATCGTTATCTTCTTTAAGATGGTTATCAATGGTGTGTGCGACAGCACCAGCAAAAGTTTTAATAAAATCTTTGTCTTGTTCTTCAGTAAAAATCATTCTGACAAAATGTTCGTTCATTAGTAATTTACCTTAATTGAATTAATTCTTCCATTGGTATAAGTTGCAATAGCACGTAACCAAACAAAGTTACCTGTGAAATTAGCAACAAAATCAGTATCTGTATCAGGACTGGTTGTGTAAGTTGTACCTGCGATATCAAACCAATCTGCTGACGCAGGCGAAGTGGCTAACGAAGCCTGCATTTTGATCGTCCCTGAAAAATCAGTAATAGCATAGTGTACGGTATGTAAACCGTCTCCACCTTTGTAATAACCATCACCTTTTACTTTATCAGTAGTTAGAACTGTAAGTGTGCTGTCCGCTTCAGGTGATTGGGTAACGGCGGAAATCGCTGTACCGTCTCTATCTATAAATTGTAATGTCGTACTGTTTGCTGGCATACTGTTATTTATTAAATTTTAATTTTATAGGCTTTGGCAATTCTAGGTATATCCATGCCTTCTATATCGTGTATTTCGCTTAATTTAACATTAAATGAATGATCTCTACCTGCGTAATCTCTTTCCCATGCAACAACACCATTTTCGTCCGCAATAGTAACACTTACATTTTTTGGTACCCTTACTACCTGTCCTCCAATACCATTAGCAGATACGGTTGCATTAATAGTGGTCCCCTGTGTAATTATTTTGCGTTTGATCATTTCTTTAATTAGATTTATGTTGTTCATATAGTTCATCCTCTGTTATATATTGTTGTACGTTTTGTATGGTATCGCCTAGATACATTTGTAATAATAGCATCATTTCTGAATTTGTCGAGTATAAAAATTTGCCATCCGAGTAATAATATCCTCTTTTTATGCCTGTTAGTAGGTTATCCGATGCCTTAATTTCGCCATTATAGTTTTTTATCCAGTCTGCAAACCCTTCATTTTTTGTCACAGTACCTTTAAGATTAATTTTATATCTGTATTTTCCATAGGGTAACTGTTTGCAAATTATATTGTTTGGATACTCATCAAAGTATTGATTTTGTATCTCATCTTTTGGCCAAACTAATTCTGTTATTTCATTTTTAAACTCAGTGCAAAAATTTAGCCAAATTTCTTTATTGTTGGTAAAAAAAGCAAGTTTATCACCCTCGTTTCTAATTTTACTTTCTTTAGGCAAATAATTATTGTTTATCCAAATAAAAAGTTTATATAGAGTAAATCTGTTGGCCCAAACACTTTTACGAGTTTTTGATCTATGATCATTCAACGAGTCAACGCTTAATGTGCTGTATCCATAGGATAACTTATCAAAAGGCCTGTACCATTGTTCTAGCGATTCTGCTTGGAAAAGACTTTCAATATCTCTTCTGCTGGCATATCTAATAAAACTAGTTTGTGGAGTTGTAACTACTGCTTTATATTTGAAACGTTTAAAGAATAGTTTACTCGTGTGTTGTGTCTTCAACTTCCTTGTCCTTCTTTGCTGGCATAAACTCTTTGATATCTAGTGTGATCTTATCATCAACTAGATCAACAGTAACGTGTCCTCCCGCTACAAGTTTACCAAACAATACTTCACGTGACATAGGCTTTTTAATTTGTTCATCAATTACACGCATCAATGGTCTTGCACCCATTTTACGATTGAAACCTTTTTTGATCAAAAATGCTCTTACAGCATCAGTTAATACAATAAAGATACCTTTGTCTGCGATCATATCGTTAACTTCTTTAATAAATTTGTCAACGATCATGCTCATTGTAGATTTTTCTAGTTTGTCAAACTTAATTATTCCGTCTAATCTATTACGGAATTCTGGAGCAAAGAAATCACTTACAGCATTATCATCTTCACCCGAACGATCCATGTCGCCGAATCCAATACCGTTTTTCTCCATCTCTCTAGCACCTAAGTTACTGGTCATAATTACAATAGCGTTACGAGCATCTGCTTTTTTGCCATTTGAACCTGTAACAAAACCGTTATCCATAAGTCCAAGCAATACATTAGCAACGTCTCTGTGTGCTTTTTCAATTTCGTCTAGCAACAATATACAGTTAGGATGTTCTTGCAGTTTTGTAATTAACTGTCCTGCATCATCTTCAAATCCTACATAACCCGGAGGTGCACCAATAAATTTAGCAACACTGTGTTTTTCTTGATATTCACTCATATCAAAACGCACAAGTTCAACACCCATTTCTTCAGCAAGTACTTTTGCTGTTTCTGTCTTACCGCAACCTGTTGGTCCTACAAATAAGAAACTACCAACTGGTCTGTTCAATGATTTTAATCCAGCCTGTGCAATAAAAATTTTATCTAACAGTGTATCAATTGCTTCATCCTGACCAAATACACGTGTTTTCATTCCACCTTCGAGGTCTTTCAGTGTCTCTGTTTCTTTTGCGGCAATTTGCTCCAATGGTAAGTTAGTCATTTTAGACACCTCAAAGACAACCTCGTCGTGATCGACTATGCCGTTTTTAAGATCTTTAACTTTAAATCTAGCACCCGCTCTATCAATAATATCAATTGCTTTATCTGGCAACTTCTTATCTGCCATATATTTTTCTGAATACTTAACAGCACCTTCAATTGCTTTATCAGTAATTGTAACACCGTGGTGTTCTTCATAATATTTTTTAAGTCCGTGAAGAATATCAACGGTTGTTTCTGCATTTGGTTCATCTACAGTAACACGTTGGAAACGTCTCATTAAAGCACGATCCTTTTCAAAGTGTTTGCGATACTCTTCCCAAGTAGTAGAAGCAACAACTTTAATAGTACCTTTACCTAGAGCAGGTTTAAGCATATTAGCCATATCATTTGATTGACCACTTCCACCCGCACCCGCACCATTCATCATGTGTGCTTCATCAATAAACAAAATTGCTTTTTCTTTTTTCTCTAGTGCGTGAATAACCATTTTAAGACGTTCTTCAAAATCACCTCTGTATTTTGAACCTGCTACTAGAGCACCAATGTCCAATGAATAAACTGTGCTACCCTTGATGAACTCTGGTACATTATCATTTGCGATTTCAACCGCAAGTCCTTCGGCGATAGCAGTTTTACCTACGCCAGGATCACCAACCAACATTACATTTGCTTTTTGTCTACGTGCAAGGATAAGCACAGTTTCTTCTATTTCTTTAGCACGACCGATCACAGGATCAATCTTGCCTCTTTTTGCCTTAATGGAAAGGTTAGTGCAAAATGCTGAAATAATTTTTTCTAACTGACCAGTATTATACTGTTCACTAGCCGCTTCACCTACTATCTGTTCGGTTTGTACAAAGTTGCTAAACTGTTCGTGATCAACACCATACTTCTTAAAAACATAACTAGCGAATGATTTCTTTTCTTTTAACAGAGATAAAAAAACATCTGTGGGTTCAATGGTTGTTCTACCACCAAACAATGTTTGTGTGAAAGCACGATTAAGTGTTCTTTCAAGTGCTTGTGTTTTCTTTGGTCTGCCTTTGAATTTAAGATCTACAATATCATTTAGTTTTGTACCAATAAACTCTAAAAGTTCTTTTCTAATTTTATCTATATCGCAACCAAATTCTTCAAGCGTTTTTGTAAAATTAGCATCACATACCAAAGACATAGCAAAATGCTCAAGCGTTACATATTCGTGCTTGGCTTGTTGGGCATGTTTAATTGCTTCTTCAAAAATACCTTCTAGATGTTCATTAGGTTCAAGCATTAACTAATCCTCTTTTATTTTGTTTTTCTGCACGTTTGATAGCCATATCCCATTTCATTTTTGAAACACGGTCTTTATAAACGATTCCATTTAGATGATCACATTCATGCAAATAGCAACGGGCGTCATAGCCTTCAATTCTTCCTACCTGCTTTTCACCATTTTCGTCAAAAAATTCTGCTACTACCCAAGTTGGTCTGTTAATTTTTACAAATATACCTGGAAAACTCAAACAGCCTTCCCAGTCTAAAATACTTTCAGGACTAGTTTCGAGCACAACAGGATTTATAAAGATGGCCGCTTTGTCTTTGTAAACTTCACTGCCCATAGTAAATGCGGCGGTTTCAATGCCTACTTGACAGGCACTTAATCCAATTCCATTTCCTGCAAATTGTGCTTCGAGCATTTTTTGCTTTAGTTCTTTTGGATCCATAATAGGATTTTCAAAATCAAATCTAGGCATTGGCCTATCTAAAATATCTGCTGGGTATTTTACAATTTCTAACATATTATATACTTATACATCCTTTCTTGTGTTTGTCAAGATCCTTGCTCGCTCAATTAGGTCTCTGTGATTATCATTAATGTTTTTAGGAACCAATCCCTTTACTGTTATGTATAATGTTCCTACACCCGAGGCGTTCACTATTGGCATTCCGTGTCCACGCATACTAAATGTGGTATTTGGTTGTGTTCCTGGGTGAATATTTAAAATAAATTTTTTATCTAGGGTGTCAATTTCAACTTTACGACCAAGGATTAAATCATATACAGAAACATGAATATCTTTGTACAAGTCGCAACCATCACGTTTAAATTCTGTATCATTTTTTACTTTAATAGTAATCATTAAATCACCCGGAGGTAAATGACTTATAGAGTCATCACCCATGCCCTGAACTCTAACAGTTTGTCCACTTTCTATACCCGCCGGAATTCTCGTGTCAATTGTTCTTTTATTACCACTAGGCAAAGGTATTTCTAAATAAAGTTGTTTGCCTGTGTATGCTTCCTGCAATGTGATTGTGTAATTTATATTAAGAGTTTTATTTTTTTGTTGTCTACGTTCTCTAGTACCAAAAGGAGAAAATCCACTACCACCAAAAAAACTTTCAAAAATATCATCAAACCCTTGCATATTTGGATTATAACTAAATCCCTGTTGTTGATATCTTGCCTGTTGTGGATCAACCGTGCCATATTGATCATACATAGCACGTTTTTCAGAATCGCTTAAAACTTCGTACGCTTCTTTGATTTCAACAAATTTCTTTGTGTCACCACCCTTGTCAGGATGATGCTTTGCCGCAAGTTTTCTAAATGCGGTTTTAATTTCTTTCTCAGAAGCGGTACGATTGACACCTAGTATTTCATAGTAATCCATGCTTACATTATAAGCGATTTAGCACCAACTGTCAAGTGTTTATTTGGTAGGCTTCTTATCAGCGTATGCGTTTGCACCAAAGTAAGCCGCAACCAAACCAGCGATAGCAACAAAGTATGTTGGAGCAATGTCTCCAATAATTGTTGCCGCCTTGTCGTAACCTAACAATGATGTAATTAAAATTGTAAATGGGTATAATAGCATACCTGCCAAAGAGAACCAAGTCATTTGTCGCATAGCATCACGACGAGCATCAGCATCTTCTAATGCTTTACGTCTGAAATGTAATTCCATTTCGTATTCTTCTTTGGATATGTGTCCATCACCGTTAGCATCAACTGATTTGGCAACACATTCGTCGACTGTTACTGTTTTCTTTAGTTCTTCGCTCATTTAGATTTCCCCTCTAATTTTTCAAGACGAGCCTCTAACTCATCTATTTTTGAAGTTATTTTGGGATACTTTACACGCCAAGCATTTGGATCGTTTTGTAACCAAGTCCACCCCCAACGTATTGCTAGATATTCTAAGAAGGCATCAAACTTCTTAACTCCCCAAGTTGCCATTCTAGTATCTTTGAACCAGAATAAAAATGCCGCTCCTAGCAAAGAACCTACGATTGCTGTGTAAATCCACAGTCTATCATTTACCATTCTTTCTATCATTTCCCACATAACTTCGCTCCTTGTTATATGAGTATTTATTCAACCCAGCGTCTAATTCCAATCGCTGTTCGTGGATTGTACAGTTTATAATTAACTGTGTTGTCTTGATTTCCACCTAATATAATCCATTTAGTGTCCGTTGCACCAACAAAGAACCCCACGTGTCCTTGCCAACCTTCGGACCCCCTGGGAAATATTACCAAATCACCAGGTTGTATATCTTCTTTGGATATGGGTTGTCCCCAATCAAAAAATGCTCTAGCAGTTAGTGGATGGGGATGATTAATTGTGTTTAGATTAGGAATTCCGTTTAGCGAAAGTATAGCATTAACAAAAGCCGCACACCATTCTGTGCTTACTGGATCTATCTGTAATAACTCTGTTAATTCAGTGTGATCTCTACGCTCATGTAATCCAATATATGGATCTGCTAGATCGTGCGGGGAAGTAGGGTTAGATACTATGGTGCAAGAAGGAACCAAGTATAAACATATGATTACTAATCTTTTGATTGTCCTGCAACGTCCGGTTTGACCGCGTTTTCATAGTAAATTATAATTTGTTTTTGTTGTTCTATGTAACGTCTTAGTTCAGCAAAGTTCAATGATAGATTTTCGTAGTCTTTAACACTGATAGCGATATAAGCATCAGCACCGTTTTTTGCTTCAAATTCTTTTACAAATTCTTCGTAGTTCTCTTTTGAGACCACATAGATCTTAACATCGTTCAATTGAACTGCTTTTGGTTGTGCAACGATAGGAACTGTAGTCTTAACTGTGTTAGTTACTGTTACTATCTTTGGTTCCGGTCTGAGTAGACTGCACCCCGTTGTTAGCATTAGGGTTAGTAATAGACTCAAGATCATCCCATAGTTTATTTGTCGCATCTTGCATCCTCTTTTCAATTAAACCTGGCTTCTTATTAGCCAAGTGTGTTAAGTTATGTTTTTGTAGAGTAGCACGAAGTTCATCTCCGTACTGCTCCGCCTTTTGTAAATCAGTGCTTAATTTATTATTAAGTTCGCCTAATCTTTGTGATTCTGCTCTTTCTAGTTTTAAAGATTGTTCACTTGTTTCTAGTGCTACTTCCATCTTTGCAACATTTGCTCTTGCTATTTCTAAATTCTTTTGCAAATTTTTTACATAAAGAAATGCACCACCTGCTCCAGCAAGTAGCACAAGTATCATAGCAATTCTAATCGAACTAAACATGGTATCTCCAAAATTCGTTTACGGACATTGTTTTATATCTAGGATGTTCGCAAACTACTATTTCAACGGGTTTGTTGTCTCCATCTGTAAAAGTTTCAACTAACTTTCCTTCGTGTTCTCTTCCACAATTTTGACAGGTTTTCATAAATTAGTCTAGCAGTTTCTCTAAAGTTTTAGGACCAGCAATACCATCGGCAATTAATCCGTTTTCTTTTTGCCATTCCTTTAAAGCACGTTCAGTACCAGGACCAAATACACCATCAGCACCGATGCCTAATGCTTCTTGCATCATCTTAACACCTTCGCCCTTACAACCTTTGCGTAGTGTACCAATATCTTCGATGTCAACCACATCACCGGCATCTGCACCTAAATCGTCTGCGTCCATGCCTAGCACTTCCATTGCATGCTTATAACGTCTTTGACGATCTTCAAGTCCAATGTTACCGCCATTAATTTTTTTGGTCATCTTTACAACATCATCTGTATCTGCAATATCGTTTAGATTGTTTGTATCCCAGAACCAGCAAGCACTTTCAATAGCACCTGCAGGAGTAGCAACATATTCTGCGGCTTCTTCTGCTGTCATGCCAATGCTTTTACCGAAACGTGTATAGTTGTCACGTCCTGTTAATTGTTTTAGTCCACGACCGCGGAATCTCCAGCCATCACCTTCTTCAGTGTTGCCCATTTTATATTTTCTATACTCGTCGTTGTAAACACGATTAGCAATCATTTCTGGATTACGAGCATATTCATCTGCATCAGCCTTTGGTGGTTCACCGAAGTAACGACCAAACACAGCAAGAAGTGCTTTTGCTGAATAGTTTAAATTTTCTTCTAATTTTTCAAAGCCACCGCTTTCGTGAGCACATTGACTAAGGAAGTGTGCTACTCTGCGTTCTGTAGTTATTCCGTATTTTGGTAATAGATCGCAAAGTGCATCATACCAATCGTCTGCGTCTGCTGAAATTATTTCTGCTAGATGTGCTTTAGTAAAATCAAAATCAAAACTCATTTGTTATATCCTTTTCATAACTTTTGTTCTTGTACCATTTGTAAAGAACATATTATCTTCTATTTTTTGTATATTATAATTACCTAAGAACTTTGTGAAAAATAAAACTTCTGACATTGAAGTTTCATCTAATTTTATAGCGCCTGAATATTTAGCCATCATTTCTTCAGTTGTACCTTCGTCAACAACCTTCAATCTAATTTTTCCTGAAGCGTGTCTACCAAACTCAATGATATCTTCTTTAACATATCTTTGTTCTGTAACACCTTTGTTGAAAAATCTATCTAGTTCAGATTGATTAAAAGTTTCAATCATTGTATCATATGCATCGCCATTTAGGGGAACAATGTTTTCAATCACATCTCTGTCAAAAGCATGGCTGTCTACATTTTTATAATATCTAAATCGCCATTCTTGGATGCCTGTTAACTTAGTAATTTCTTCTAACAAGTCGTCTATTCTGTCTGGTAATCTTCGGTTTCTTTCGATTTCAACAAATACATCATATTTGCCTCTACGATTTTCACCGGTGCTTACATCAGCGTCTAATACAAAACTATAACCTTTTTCAATAAAGTTCATAAGGTCTTTTGCAGGTTCTTGGTCTTGTACTTCAAATGCTAGAACAGCAATTTCTTTATCCTGCCCCATTTTGCTTTTGTATGAATCTATTGTAAAAATTTCACTAACGTAATTTTTTAAATCATTAGGCTGTAGGCTCATCGGCGCCTCCTATTTCATTTTCAGTCTCTGGAATAATATCTGGTTGTGTTGTTGTTTGATCAATTTGATCTAACATATATTGATCAACATTTCTTAGATATCCTTTGTACATATCATACATCAAACTCTTAGGCATAGCAATGTTAACAATCCAGATTGGCAATTGATCTAATTTACCTTTTTTAGTACCAGGACGATAATCATCTGTGGATTCAATTTTTCTAGGCTGTACTAGGAAGTCCTTTTGATACGTAACTTTGCAGTTATAATCAAGCAGTCTACGTCCTGCTTGTGGGTTAGGCATTTTATCCCTAGGCCACATAAAACTGCACTCTACAGTGTGCCTGCTTACGTTAGGACCGCTTACAAGTTCACCTTCCGCCCAGTTCTCAAACACATATAGATCTAACTCGTCTAAAACACGCTCAAAATCCTTTAAAACACGGATATGATTGTTGGATTCATATATGGTTTTTACATTTTCTATAATTTTAACGATATCGTACATTTTACTATCTCCACATTTATTTATCGTAAATCGTTTCTTATAAAAAATTAACATATACGTTAATATTACATTATATCTCTTAAATACTATTGCAGTCGGACAAATAACTTCATAAAAAATAGGAGGACGATTTGTCAAGAGCAAAACGCAAAGAACGTGCTAGGGAGCGTTCAAATATGGGTAATATAACATATATTAATCCATTCCCTAATAAAAGAAGAAGGGTGGAGGTTCTACCACGGAACCTAAACCAAGAGACTTACCTTGAAACACTCAAAAATCCTAAGAAGCATATAGTATTTGCTATCGGGCCTGCGGGTACTGGTAAAACTCTTATTGGCGTACAAATGGCTATCAAAGCATTTCAAGAAGGACAAGTGGATAAAATCGTGATTACGAGACCTGCTGTAAGCGTGGACGAAAAACACGGTTTTCTTCCAGGAACACTTGAACAAAAAATGGAGCCATGGACCAAGCCAATATTTGATGTTTTTGCAGAATACTATCATTCAAAGGAAATCAGCGGTATGATACAAGAGGGGGTGATTGAAATATCTCCGCTAGCCTATATGAGGGGTAGGACATTTAAAAACGCATATATCATTGCAGACGAGATGCAGAACGCAACACCAAGCCAAATGAAGATGTTGCTTACACGTATCGGTGAACACAGTCGAATGGTAGTTACGGGTGACTTACAACAAGCAGATAGAATGAAGGACAACGGTTTGTTAGATTTCACTCACAAAATAGAATCTCGCACTGATTTAAAACACATTGGTGTTTGTAGGTTCGATAAAGGAGATGTTGAGAGACATGAAGCGGTAAAAGAAATACTAGATATCTACGGCGAAGACTAGTTAGGCTTTAGCCTTGAAAAGTTTGGTTTTGTCCGACTGCATACTAAACTTTTCATAGTCCGGCATAGGATCTTTTGCTTCTGTTATATTAGGCCAGTTTGCTTTGGTTGAAAAATACTCGTTGTGCTTGAACCACGGGTCATTTACATCATCTGTCTGATAAATTGCTTCTTCTGGGCATTCAGGAATACAAACTCCGCAATCAATACATTCTTCAGGATTAATTACCAGCATATTAGGACCTTCATAAAAACAGTCCACAGGACATACTGATACACAGGTTGTATGTTTACAATTTATACACTTATCGTCCACCAAATGGGTCATCTACTTCTCCGTCTATATAATTTTTAATTATTTCCCAGGCTTTTTTGTTGCTTGTTTCGTAAAATAGTAAAAGTGTTTTTTCCATAACATCATCTATTTTATTTTCGAATTTATTACAAAAAGCCTGTCCTAGTCTATAATCAGGATGTGCTAAAAACTCAATCATGTATTCTTTATAAAAAGTTTTCCACTCATCTGTTGTTATCTTATAAGCCAATTATATACACCTCTAATTGCTAGTAAGAGATACATCAATTCCATTAATGCCCTAGGAATATCTTTGTCCTTGTAACCCATGTAAATCCATATGCTACATGATATACAAGCAATACCCCAACCCATCCATTGTATGTTAGGATTACCGCCACTTAGCAAAAATGCACTGCACATCGCTAGTAAAAATCCTAACCATCTCCAACCATCTATTTTTTGATAGTATCGGATTTTCATTTTTTAGATTTTGCTTTAGAAACTTTTTTCTTAGCACCTTTTTTAAGTTCACGATACTGTTCACCGGTCATACCGTTAGGTATACGTTCAATTTTGCCGCCCTTGGCTAAAAACTCTTTTAGTAGTTGATCTAATTCTTCCTGACGTTTTTTTGCACCTGCAGGATCTGTTACGGCGTCATAATTTCTTTGTATATCTATTGGCATTTTACTCCTTTGTTAGTCGTGCTAGTTTTACCAAAGTAGCACTCATGTTTATTTCTGGATCAGCGACAAATGAATGATCTACCAATCCTTGTTTGATTATTAATATTGCTTGGTCCTGTTTGTCTTCGTCCGTTGCAAACACATCCAAATTGTCATACATCCAACGGAATATATCTTCCATTTCCTCTGGACGAGCCTGACTGCAAATTAGTTTACGTGCATCAGCAATTTTACCTGCTTTGAAAAGTTCAACCATTTCAACTTTATAGTCGCTTTGTCCAGTGTCACCTTTAGCAGGCGGCAATAGTTTGCCTGTTGTGCTATTCATTTGACACATATTGATACACTTACGCATATCAGGATATGTTGCTTTGACAAATGTATCTAACACATCTAGATCTGGTTCAACACCTTCTTCTAGAAGAATGGTTGCGATACGTGCTGTAAATTCTGTTTGATCCACGTTTGTTATATGAAAACCTTGGCAACGTGAATGAATTGCTGGAATAATTCTATTAGGATAGTTACAGGTTAAAATAAATCTGCTGGTAGTATGATATTCTTCCATCACACCACGTAGTGCGGCCTGTGCGTTTGGACTCAAATAGTCTGCCTCATCTAGTAGCACAACCTTAAAGTCGCCGAATGGAATCATCTGTACAAAGTTTACAATCTTGTCACGCACATCTTCTACACTGTTTGTACGTGATGCGTTGATCTCTAATACATCATATTCATTAACATCTAATTCGTTGAGCAATACTTTAGCAAGTGTTGTCTTACCGATACCTGCGTGTCCGCTGAATAACAAGTGTGGAATACTTTTGTCTTTTAACCATCCATTTACCTGATCTTTTTGTGCTTGATCTCTAAACACATAGTCCTTAACTGTTTTAGGACGATATTTTTCTACCCATAAGTCTTTAGCCATTTTTTACCTTCTGTGATGATGTATATATTTTGTCTAGTGTGTAAAACCATAAACCGTTTACTAATGGTTCTATTATAGCATCAATTGCCGCCAAGTCAAGATCTGCACCCGTAATTAATCTATTACAGATCATAGCAATTACAATATGGCCCACGGTATATATTCCCGCCCTAGCCAAACTACTATGTCCTACCAATCGTTTGATCAGATTGAAGATACCAATACGAAACTCAGTCATAGTATAATAATACTAGGCTTTGTCTTTATTGTCAAGTGTTTTATTGGTGTGTTTTACCGTTTCTGGCACCCTGTATTCTTGTGTATTTCTAAGATGAGGATATTGATATTCCTTTGGAACATAACCCCAACCTATTTCACGGTCCCAGTCACGTTGTGTATAATAATACTTATTTGGCATCTCAAAGGTATTTAGTTACT
>Ga0099848_1000027_pt1 | contig 46942 bp, 57 predicted proteins | sample CB_VirMetaG_3_FD_78179 | JGI IMG/M metagenome (GOLD analysis project Ga0099848, IMG submission 78179) | Freshwater to marine saline gradient viral communities from Chesapeake Bay - CB_1508_1S Viral MetaG | ecosystem: Environmental > Aquatic > Marine > Coastal | place: USA: Chesapeake Bay...
TGAAATTCCTAGAATAATTGGAACTTCTGGTTCTAGTGAAATTTGCAGTGTACCAAGTCGTTACAGGTGAACTTGTGGTACTGATACGAGTAAAATTTACGGTTGAAAAACGATACCGTGGGACAGGTTCCCCGTATATAAATCTAGTATAATTCCAGTTAACATACGCTACGTTTCTTGCATAATCTCCAGTGTAATAAGTTGTATTGGTTTCAGTTCTAGAATACGCCAGAGGAACTTGAGAAGTTCTGGTTCTGGAGTAAAATTCAACATCAATATTTCCCTCCCAAGGGAAATTGATGCCATAAACCACCCAACGACTATACCAAGAAGTATAGTTTTGATCCATGTTGCGAGTATAGTCGCCTATAAAATTTCTGGAATAGTTACGAGAATACTCTCCAAGAAAGTCTCTTGAATAAGTTGAAGTTCTGGTTCTATTGAAATTTGAATTTCTAGTTCTCGTAAAGGCAGAGTTTCTATCATACTCCATCCATCTAGTATAATTGCCGGTGTAGTTACCAGCAAAACTTCTGGAGTAAAGAGATGTTCTTGTTCTGGTAGACTCTCTGGTATAACCACGAGCATAATTTCCAACAAAATCTCTACTATAAGAAGAGGTTCTTATGCGTGAGTAATTCGAAGTTCTGGTTCTTGTATAGGCTCTGGAATATGTCGAGTTTCTAGTTCTAGTGAAAGCCCTAGCATAGTTTGAAGTACGATCTCTAGTGTAAGCTGAATTCCGGTTCAGAGTGAATGTCGCAGTATAATTTCCAGCGAAAGTCCTAGAATAATCTCCGGTGAACTCTCTTGAATAGTTACCCGTGTAATCTCCGGCATAATTACTTGTTCTCGTGCGTGTGAAGGCACGAGCATAATTGCCCGCATAATTTCCTATGTAATCTCCGACATAGTTGCCTTCAAAACTTCTGGTGAAATTACCAATAAAATCTCTGGCATAGTTGCCGGCATAATCTCCCGCAAAACCACTTGATCTTGTACGAATATAATTGTCAGTATATGTTGACACCCTATTACGATAATAAGTCGAAACACGTGTACGAGTATAATCAACTTCGCTTGTTGATCTCTTCTTATTTGTGGCCGTACCAACGGCCCTCCACGAACCGTCAACTGTCGGAGCACCATCAGTGCTTGATCTGAGTAGGTAAGACCCAACATTACCAGAGTATGCTCTTCTGGTCTTTGCACGTTGACCCAAGGTAAACTTAATCGCACGATCTGTCATCGTGGTGATACCTTGGAATGTTACTCCATCACTGGAATCTCTTTGAATGCAAGCTAGATTTGCAACAGAACCGTCACTGTCCAAAATGGAAGAAGGCGCTGATTGACTTTCTCTTCGCCAGATGTGATAGTTAACATCAGTATCTTCTGTCACGGTGTCAGTAAAAACGTTGTTAATGAACTTACTGTAATTTACGCCAGGAGATGTCGAAGATAATTTAAATTGTCCGATATAATCCGATAGAGCAATACGTCCATTAATACGGTCAACAAGAACATTCATGTCCGAGTCGGCCATTTCATAAACACCCTCAGACCCAATACTCGTAGGCCCATCCGTAGTTGGGTTAAAGTATCCAATGGGTTTGTGGAAATCAGAATCAGATTCGTCTGCTGTACCAGCGATCTGATACAGTGTGGTTGTGGTTGACCCAGAGGTAATCGCAGACGCTGGGTGAGTACCCACGGCCTGATTATAGAAGGTGTTTACAAAAGAACCAATAGAAGTGTTTCCGGTGGATGTGAGTGTAAGGTTACCCACATCGCCAGAGTCAGATTCGACAAAATGACTACCAACCAAATATGATAGGTAGTTTTCTTCTGTCGAACTCAGTCTTTTTAAATGGCCTTGATCCGGAGAATGTAACTTTAATGGCTTACTCTTCGCAATTGGCATTACTACCTATCCTTACGTTATGTATTTAACAGAGTGCCATTTTCGTCATAAATGTTTATCACTCTACTAGCAAGATGGTTTAACGCCGACACGATACTTGATGTTGCCCCCGCACTATCAAAGAATGCTGCAAGGTTTGACAATGAACCAATTCTACTGTCAAGAGTCCCAGCACTATCTTGCAAGTCTGAAATGTCAGCAGCAAGAGCATTCAGTGCAGTGATGTGGGTAGTCTTCGCACCAGCAAAGTATGCATCCAAATCTTGCAAAGAACCAATTGAATCGTGCAGTTCATTAATAGCAGCGGTAAGGTTTGTTGCTTTAGTTGCAAGAGCCCCTGCCGTTGTCCCAATGAAGGTTTCATTGGAATCCATCTCACTTTCAAGGTTATTTAGTCTTCCCGCATGAGAGACTAATTTAGTAGCATCAGAGTCTAACTGACTGTGCAATTCATTAATCGCACCACCCAAGTGATTAGATGTTGTGTTGAGTGTAGTACCCTGTACGATGTTTCCGACAAACGTTGCTTTTGCAGCCGAGTCAAATGTAATGTGGTTTGCACTTCTGTTCTGAATGATGAGATCACCACCAGAGTTTCTTAATGCACCAAACTGTGTACCATCATACTTGAGGTAGATATAAGCTCCACCAGCATCAAGGTTGATAGTGGAAGAAGCATCAAGGGTCAACACACCAGTTCTTGAAATGGTCGTGCCACCCATTGTAAGGTTGCCGCCCGTGGTTACCGTACCAGCAGTCGTTACGTTAGCACCAGAGAATGTCAGTGCAGTAGTCGTACCAGACTTGACAATCAGGTTACCAGATGTATTTGACAACGCACCGTATTGTGTACCACCGTCCTTAAGGAGTACGTCTCCACCATCGGCATCAAGAACGATATCGGTAACGGCATCAATAGTGAAGTCACCTGTACTCTTAACTGAACCCGCAAAGGTAACAGAAGCATCAGAACTATCGCCTGTCATTACCGTAGTGGAACCTGTTTTTACAACAAGGTTTCCGCTACTGTTTGTCAATGCACCGTATTGTGTACCCGCATCTTTTAGCAGAACATCAGCACCATCTGCATCAAGAATGATATCACCCGCAACATCAACTGTCAAGTTGCCTGAAGGGACATCAATCTCTTTATTTGTTCCCGCAATAAACTGGAACTGTGTTGTGCCGGCATCGGCCAGATAAACATTACCACCGTCTGCATCAAGAGTAATGTTTGAGGCCACATCAACCGTCAAGTTACCCGAAGGTACATCGATCTCTTTGTTGGTTCCTGCAACGAACTGGAATTGAGTAGTACCACCGTCCTTAAGATAAGTGTTGCCGCCATCAGCGTCCAACGTGACATCACCTGAGACATCAACGGTTAAATGACCAGTTCTAGAAATTGTTCCGTTTGAATTGAAATCGTATGATGCACTATCCGCATCCTTGAAGGTGACGTTTCCGCCATCAGCGTCAAGGATAATATCACCACCAGCATCCAGTTTGATTGCTGAAGATGCATTAACTCTTACATCACCAGAATTTGCATTTACTTCTACACCATCACCAGCAGTGATAGTTGCAGAATCTCCGGATGTGACATCATAAGTTGTTCCGGTTGAAACACTATATGATCCTGTTGCACTATCAACAAGATTTCCATCTACGGTTGTTGTTAAGTTACCTGTAACATCTAAAGTATTAGTAGTACCAAGTCCGTATTCTAACCTTGCGACACCACCATCTTTGAAATCGATATTCGCACCATCTGCATCTAACACAATGTTAGCGGATGCATCAATGGTTACTGTTCCAGTTCTGGCAATAGTACCTGAATTGAATGTGAAGTTTGTGGTAGCCCCATCCTTGAAGTAGATGTTGTTTCCGTCTGCGTCAAGAGTGATGTTACCAGAGATGTCAAGAATTAAATCCCCAGTACGTGAGACTGTACCATCTGTGTTAAACTGATAGTCAGTAGTGCCACCGTCTTTGAAGTACCAGTTACCACCATCGGCATCAAGGATAACATTTCTTGCAGCATCTACGACAAAATCACCAACTAAAACATTGACAGTTGCTGAATCACCTGTTATAATAACAGCTGAGTCTGCCGAGAGAGAATATACTCCATTCGTGACAACCGTATAATCTCCAGTTACCGATTCACTATAGAATCCAGATACGGTTTCTGTGAGGTTACCTGTAACGTCTAATGTGTTGGATGCACCTAAACCATATGCAAAACGGGTAGTACCCGCACCCTTTAAATCTACATTTAAAGTACCAGCGTCCAGTACGATATCACCAGAAACATCATATGTCAAGTTTCCGGTTACTGTTGTGGTATTGGTTGCACCAAGGGCATAGTTGAAACGAGTTGTACCGTTTCCTTTAACAATAAGATCGTTCCCGCCCGCATCAAGGGTAATGTCCCCTGTTGCATCAACCGTATATGCACCAGTAGTGGTGAGAGTGGTTGCGAGAGAAGAACCGAGTGTAAGGGTTGAGTGAGTGGCCGAGTCTTTCTTGAAGACAACATCTCCACCGTCAACATTAATTTCTAGGTCACCGCCACCATCAAATTTGAAGTTGGTTGCAGTGTTAATCTTTTTAGTAGAGGCATCAAAGACGGCCTCAATCTCATTGATGGCATCTTTAATTGTATTTGAAACAACATTAAGTGAATTTGAGTCACCACCGATAAACGCATCGATAGCGTTGATTGCACCAACAAGACCACCATCACGTACTGTATTAATTGCATAGGAGGTGTAGTTAAGATCATTCTTAACGTCACCACCCCCCGCACCATGAAGGTCAGAGTCGAGTTCGTTTAAAGCACTAACAAGATCGGCAGAATCCGACCTCTGGCCATTACGAGTTGTAGTGGTCAGTAGATCAGGATCACCAACGTTATTAGAGATAGTATTTACATTATCTCTAAATGTTTTAATCGTATCTGTAATTGCTGTAATCGGGCGTGCCATTTAAATCTTCTCTACTAATTGTTTGAGGAGAGACTTTATTTCATTCATCTCCCCCTCCAAGGTTTTTACAGTTTCGACAAGTTGTTGGTGTTCCTGTTTACGGAGCTTACTATCTTGTCTTCTCTTCTGTACTAGTTTAATGTCTTCTTTATTTATATTAACTACGACACCACTGGAATTTTTGTAGAGGCCGTCCTGACCTTCAACCTTATCAAATTTTCATCCATAACAACACCCTTAAATTACAGCAATGCACCTCAAGTCTCTAATGACAGGAACCTTAGCGCTGTTGGTTGATTTGAAAACAATCTTAACTTGGAACTTACGGAAAGCCGTTAAGTCCGCACCTTCTGTATTGTTTACGTCACCAAACCCACCGATAGTGTATCGATATTCACGGAAGATTTTCGGGTTAGTATCTGAAGGCAATACGTCATCGCAGTTTGCTAACACCCACCCAATTCCAATCAGAGAAGATTCAGCCTGTCCTGTCTTATAGTAAACATCGAAATCTGTTGTAGGATGTTTGTTCGCAGCAAGAATGATCTTCAGACCAATAGCATCCTGTTCCAACGTCACCGGAATAGTAACGTGTTTCGCAAGATGTGAACCCATGAACGGATGTGATTCTTCCACAAATGAGATTGGGTTATTGAATCCATTAGAAGATGCCGAGTCTTGTTTGTCAATCAAGTTGCCCACCAAGGTAAGACCCGCACGTTGCAAGTCAATAACAGGTGAAACTCTGGTATCTGTAGTCTTCATGTTCATCTGAATGATTGAAGACTTAGGATATGGATAGACACCCAACTCGTCAGCTTCGTTAAGTCTGTTAGCGATCATACGAGGTGATTCAAAATCAAAGTTAGTTCCATTCTTCAGAGGACGGAATGCTGTGTCCAGACTGAAACGTCCGGTAGCCGAATCGGCCAAGGAAGATTGTGACAAGAACTTACCTGACATTGAAATGTCTGTGGTTTCTGGTTTCATAAATGTAATTGTAGGACACACACGTTCGAAAGTCATGTTAGTGTGTGCAGTACACTTACCACCACCAAAACGACCATCCGTATTTGCCGAGGAATCTGCGGCAAACTGGAAAGCTGCACCATCAACACGAGTGATAATTCTTTCACCCATAATGTCAGAACCAAGAATACCATTGTAAGTTGTGGCTGAATCAAGACCATAGATTCTAGTCTTGTCACCATATCTCAAACCGTGGTTCTTGTTAATAACAGTAATTGTGTTGGTTCCGTTATAACTACGGAAGGGGTCTTTAGTAAGAACAAGAGGCGGAACATTAACGTTCTCAAGGTAAGCATTACCCTGATTAACGAACTCACAACGAGTGATCTTAAACGCAAGGTCTTCGTCCTGAGAAGGCTCCCAAATCTGAGAGTTCTGTGACTTGAATAGTGAACCAAGGTAAGGTTGTTTAGAGATTCTCTTCTCTGTCGAACCAAGTTCAAAGTCAGTAACCTTAGAGATGTACACCTTGTATTCCATAGATGCTGACAACAGAACGATTGAGTACCCTGATCTACCTTTCAGATAAACGGGTTCATCAAACTCAAATGTCGTACCATTGGCCAACAAGTCCGCTGTTGTAGGATCGGCAATTGAATCTCGAATTGCAGTAACCTGTGCGGGAGTCTTAACTACCGTTGAGCCAGGAACAACAACATTAGCAGAAGGTTTACCTTCAACGTTCGGTCTGATCTGAAGTTTGACCGGAATATCACCAGCGTCCTTAGTAGCAAAGTATACTGTTACGCTTGTAATGAAAACACCATTCTGTTCATCCACCGAGAAAGACTGAGCCAGAGGGTCAGCAAATCTTGGCGGAGGGAAGGGAGTAAATGTAGTATCGGTAACCACATCGGTTTGAGTTTCGTTTGTAACCTCTTCCGTAACAGTACTTGTGGTACGTACATCTTGTGCCGTACTTGTGGTAATAGCCGTGTTTGTAGAAACCGAAGATGTTGTGTTTGATCTAACATCATCAACAGTTGTTGATTCACCAACGATCTCAACAACACGAGTACTATGTACCGTGTCTTGCATAACATCGATATGACCAACAGCATCATACAATGCAGTAGCGTATGAGAGAGTATCTTGTAGGTTGTAAACGCTAATATCTAACAGAGCAAATTCTCTTGTACCACAAGCGAATCGCATTGCACTGTTGTTGGGAATTTCAAACTCACCAAGAACAGTACCGTTTGTGTCAGACAATAAAAGAGCATCCGAAACATCTTCACTGTGTCCAACATTAGGAATAATGTTAGTTCTTCTGAACTCAGGATTACGATCCGAAATTCTGGTGAAGTCTGAAGTTCCCTTAATAAACGTACCGACATAGGTCTGATCAAAGAAGGGGAAGTAACGTGTATTCGGGCGAAGGCCTGTAGCACGGAAACTCACAACACGTGAACGCATCCAAGGAATGGTCAGAACATCGATAACGTTTGTACCAACAACCTCACGCACGGTGTGTTCACCAGCCACACGGTTTACCGTTGTGGTTGTGCTGTTTGTAGTGGTTACTGTAGTATCAGTTGTCCACTCTGTTTCTGTTGAAGTTGTGGTTGTCTGTTCCAATGTGGTATTGGTAACAGTTTCAAACTGTTCTCTAGTCTCTAGGTTTGTTGTGGTAATGGTGTCGATAGTGGTTGTAGTACCACCCCAAATACCGACAGTTGCCCGACCAACAAAGTCTCCTTCAAAACCAAATCCTTCCCACGTACCCCACTGGTCAATAGCAAACCCATTAAATTCGTTTGTGACGATCTCATTTGTTTCTTGTGAAACGATATCTGTTTGAGAACCTAAAGAAGACGTGCTTGATGTTGAACCAGTTGCAACCCAGTTGCTGTTTGATACGTTAACATTTACACCAGTAATTCTAGGTTGAGAAACATCACTAACCGAAGTTGTGCTGGTTCCTGTTACCTGTGACTGTGACATGCCTACTTGAAGGTCATTAATATCTACACCACCCCAATCCCACTGGTGTGAGTTCCAAAGAACGGCCTGAGAAGTATCAAGAACAGCCGGTTGATCGATAATCATTGGAGCCACAATTTCAGTCTCTCTCCAGTGATCCGAAGCAGGAGACAGTTCGATGTGACCCATGATACGTTCGATATGGAACGGGTTGACGTTCTCTGTTCTAGAAGCAACAGGTTGATCTAACCAGTCAACTTCACTATAGTCGAGAAGAATCAAATCGCCTCTTCTAACAACATTGTCCTGAGCAGCTTGTGCAGAATCAAAGAACAAATCGATGTTGTGTGTTCTGTGAGAAGGACGCAAGAGTTTTTCTTGAGGATCAATAGAAGCACGATACTCAATGTTCTTTGTATCCGAGAAAAGGTGATTAGCAAAGTTATCCACAAAGAAACCAGATTTGGTTCTATCCAGACCATCCGAGTCCTTAACCTGAAGCGAAAGAGTCGCAAGTTCCAAGAGAGACAGGGTTGCCATCTCTTCAACCTTATCGATACGAGTCTCCAATTTGTTGATGTCGGCCATCGTGTAACCCTTCATGGGCAACAGGCGAGACTTCAAGTCTTTGGTATGAAGTGTATAAGGTTCTAACTGGAACTTATAAAGATCGATACAGTCAGTAGGAGTTTCAGGGAACTGAGGACGAATGTCTGACACACCCTGAAGATATCTAAGTTCACCATTCTGTGACAGTACTAACTTGTCCTTACGACCAAGGTAATATGCAACGTCAGCAGACACAAGGTCTGTGGGTTGAGGGAGTTCATTCACAATCGTGAACGATCCGCTACCGTTAGTAGAAGGTCTAAAGTCAGCCACGTCTCTCATAGAAACTAAACGGCCTGCCTCAGTACGGTGAGCAGGAATGTCCGCATAGTTAACCTGACCCGTGTACGAGTTGACTGCAAAGAAGTCTCCAGAACCGTGCTGGAAATACTTAAATCTTACGAATACGTTTTGATTGTCCGAGTCGAGACCTGAACCCTTGTAGATAAGTCTACCATCATCGTAGTGGGTATCTCTGATACCTGTGTCTACAACGAAGTTTCCAAAGATGTTGTCACCATCGGAATCTTCTTTTCTAATTCTCAACACCGAATAGATGTCTGACTTACCTAAGTTGACATATGGAACACCGTCACCATCACTATCAAGCGAAGCGGCCACTGTGGTTTCTGTTAACGTCTTTGAACGAATAGTTGCGTTACTCTTACGAACGTAAGTGGTTGCGGTAATTGCTGTGCTAACAGGAAGACCTGTGATCGTCACAGATTGTCCAGAACCACTAATAGAACCGATAGTGTATCCAGTCAAGAAAGCATCAGTTGCACTTGCAAATACCCAGTCACCCGTATTGGTGAAGGCTTCGTTTGCACTGCTCAGAGTAAGAGTCAATTCACCAGAACCGTTTGTTGTTCCGCTCTTAACTCTTTGACCAGTCAAGGCCATATCACTAAACGACTGAGGTCTAGGTAAAGGTAAATCGAAAATTAATTTGCGTTTGCTAGTCTCAAACTGCGTTTGATTGTTAACAACATAGTTGTTATAATACTTGTTACCAGCACCAGTACCCATAGAACGAATGTCTCTAGTACTCTTATTCGCTGTGGTAATATTGGTGTTGAACACATGTAACTTGTAAAGACCGTTCTGCCACTCACTCAGGGCTCTTACGTTAGTAGTACCAATTATACTACCGCCTTCATCTACAGCATCATACAAATTCAGTTCTTCACAAGAACCAAAGTCGGGCATACCTCGACCACCCGCACTGTTAGCAACCACAAAGAAGTTACCATAATCCACAACGATACTCTCGTTATTGAATGTGTATGTTTCTTGTGGTCTGTCAACAATAAGGTTGGCGGGTTTTCTTTTCTCTACACGATAACCGTTGATATACGCAATTCCTGGCGTTACGTGCAGTTTGAATGTAGTATCGTCATTAGGAACAAAACTTGCCTTGAAGTATTTCTTAATGAAGTCACCGGAAATCTCTTTATTACGAAGAGCGACAAAATCCTTTACGGAATTAAATCCATCAGTCTTCTGAGCCTGTTCGACAATCTTACCAAGATAAATGTCTGCAACACGTACATAGTTTTCATCGGCCGCAAGATCAGTTTTCTTGGTTAGAATAAGTCTGATTCTATAACGGTCTGCGCCAGGCGATGAACGGTTTGGTGTCGCACCTTGGTTATCAAACAGAGCATCATCATCAGATGATGTTACAATATCCTGTACAACTTTAAATCCAACTTCTCCAGTATAATCCTGTGCATATTTTTGCAGAAGAATAAACTGTTGTGGGTTGAACACAAAGTGTCCTTGCACATAGAAACTACCCGCAGCAACTTCAAAACCATTACCATAACCATAAGCAGGGTTTGTTGAGGTGTTTGTAGTCTGAACATCAAAGGTGACCACTGAAACGCCAATAGTACCCGTGAGTGTTTCGCCAGGCGTTACTCTCGCTGAGGTTGTAGTGGATTCAGTACCACCTTCCAGATATTGAACATAGATTGTTTCGGGTTCACCCGTCACCGCATCGGCTTCAATAGCGTATACAACTTTAACTTTAAGACCAGAAGTTCCGCCCGTAAAGATTACGTTTCTTAGACTTGACTTGTCACTAGGAAGTGGTGTTGTAGCAGCGATCTTAATAAAAGGAAGATCGTTGTACATGCTGACGCCGCCTGGATTGATAGGCGCACCGTCTTTAAAAATGTTACTTGCAAACCTTTCGATCTCACTTTGGATGATCGTTTGCATTTGGGTCAACTCACGGGCTTGAAGAGCACGACCACTATTAAAGAGTATGCGATGATAGTTATCACTATCAGCGTAATCGTCCTTATAACTAGTCCTAAAAATTTGTTCGGTATACGGTTTTGTCATTTCTTCACAACCTTAGAGTTGAATTACTATTTTAATATCTTCCGTCTGATCAGCAGAACGGTAGACTGCCGCACGGTTATCAATATATAGGAGTTCACCTGTATGCCGGTCAACAACACCTTTCAGAATCTTAGAGACCGTTGCGGTTGTTGAACCACCGCCTTCTACAATAGAGATTGTCTCACCAGAGTCAAAGGAGGCGAACCCAGTGTATTCGTTTTGATGGTATCTAACTCCATCAGATTCAACATCATCAATGAATGCCTTTGCACCGGAAGTGCCGCCCTGAATAACCAAGTCATCCACAAACGGGCCATCGTTGACAGCTGTCAATGTCAATTTGTTTAGAGTCTTTCCAACTTCTTCTGTGAACACACCGTCACTGTCTGTGTACTTGAGGTTCTTAAACAGTCCGATTTGACGGAAGTCCTGTTCGATTACGAAAGAACCGTTTTCGTCACCAGCAGGTTTTGTGTTAAACATGATAGCGCTTGATTTCAAATCATCACGAGCATCGTAACCAAGACCCAGTTTAGGGCCAATAATCGGTCTGATAGATGCACCGCTACCACCACCACCGGCAAGATTCAAGTTAGCAAAAGTATAACCAGAACCAAATGCAATGGATGCATCTGAACTATCCTTCACGGAAACTTTAACTACCGCACCGCCCGCAACCGTCACTGTCGCTTTAGCTCTTGTACCGTCTCCAACAACAGTTGCTGTGGGTGTTGATGTATAACCAGAACCACCAGATACAACGGTATAACCCAAGACTTGACCACCGATAGCGTTTTGTTGTACCAACTGCTGTTCCACGTCTTCAGCGGGAGAGTCAGAGTCAACACCAATCTCATCTAGAGAAAGAACCGCACCAGAACTGTCTTGCATCTTAGCAACGGGGATATACGCAGATGAGATGAACTTTGACGCTTTCAATGCACCGATAGAATAGAGGAACTTCCACATGTATCCGTCTGCCGTTCTAAACGGAGTACCCGTGGTGTTACCTGTCGGTTGCACTGTTGAAGCAATTGTTTGGGGTGGGTTTGCACTTGTCTTGCCTTGTTGAAGACAAACATAAACCTGCTGGTTGTTGTTCATAACATAATAGGCATTCGTGGGGTAACCTGACTGGTTATCATTATAAGCAGAATAAATTGCACCAGAAATCCAGTTCTCACGAGGAACACAGAAACTCAAGTCAGTGATGTTTTTCACTGCCTGTAAATCTAAACGAAGATTCCTCTGTTCTCTGATAGTATTCGATGGAGTAGGGGCCACATCAGAATCATTCCAATCCTGAGAACGACCAATACCCGCAAAGTAATAGTTTGCAGAGTCTTGGAAATCTTTATAAAGATCAACAAGTAATTGTTTTTTAATTCTATCTGTGATTACGGCACTCATCTATATTTTCCTATTTTATGCTAATATTCCACCAGCGGAATCACCACCAACATTTAGTGCAAACCATTCAGTACCATCCCAAACAACAGTGGCTGATTGATTTACTAACAATGTGATTGTCGTATAATTCTGTAAGTTTGTCGGAGTAATTACGGCAGTACCATTGTTCTGATTGATCAGATACTTAATAGTCCCCTTATCCGTATTACTTAGGTCAGCCATAGTGGCATCGATTTGTGTACCACCAGAGTTGAACCATGTGATTGGTGTGGTTAAACTCACCGCACCACTTGCAGTCATTGTCTGATAACCAAGTTTCATCTTGGTTCCAATCTTGACAGCTCCTGTACCTTTACCCTGTAACTCCAAGTCGATATTAGTATCTCCGCCAACGGCAGAAATAATCGGAGGATTAGTATTGGTATTGTTTTGAACTTTGATGTGGTTTACTGCACCAACAGTACGACCAAATTCAATATACTGGTTACCATTACTGTCTTGCAACTCAGTACCGATTCTAGGGTTATTTAACTGAGCAGCATTAATCGTTTTGTTATTTAAAGTCTGTGTGTGATTATTAAAAGTAAACTCATCACTGTCCGTGAGGGCAGGAAGGTTGATGTCACGATAACCAGTTAACTTAGCTGCATGAATGTGGAACGTATGAACCGCATCCGCACTCTCTGCGATATATGGTTGAACCAAGGTAGGGTAAACGATAGTCTTGTTTGTGACAGTCTGTTCTGCTGAGTCAGTTAATAACACACCTGTGTGATCAGGAATGATGACAACACGATCATCAGTAGCGTCAGCGGCCCCAAGACGAAGTTCGTAATTATCAATAGTCGCACCTTCGAAAACGAGGTGATTACTATCGAAAGAAACTTTAGGCATGAGAACAGTACTATCACCCCCTAACTTGAGGTATAGTTCAGTTAAGTTCTGTTCTATCTTAAGGGTAGCCGAACGGAGGGTATCACCCGTACCGTCATTCGCTGTTGTCCCTCTATTAAGAAGTTGTCTTGTCATTTTTAGTTTACCCTAAAATTCTATATGTCTATTTATAACAGTTCGTCCAAGTTGATGATATTATCAGAAGAATCAACCCAATCAAATTTGTCCTGATCGATTGTTTCTGTGCTACTGATATCAAAACCACTGTACGCTGCATCGGGAGCGTTAGAATCAACATCTTCATCAAGAGTCGGTGAGTCAACCTCAATCAACTCTGCAAAACTTGTGTACATATTAGCGATAGACTCAAGAGTCAAGTTCTGCATATCATCAAGGTCATTACCAACCTGATTCGGATATGTTGTTTGATTACCCAAAGTTGTTCTAAACAATTGATTAGTCCCATCCGGTATGTTAAAGTTAAACAGACCTGTTGCACTAGTGATTGCACGAGGTTCTGCAAACGTGGCAGTAGATTCGATAACAAAAGGAGGTACGTCAAATACGCCTGGATCAGGTTGTGTTTCAATATCAAGATCGACAGCCGTAACAATCTGAACCTCACCCGCAAGATACATTCCCGCAGGGTGAGCGAACAACTTGTAAACTTCTCTCCAAACTTCAGTAGACAATTCTGTTTTAATCAGAATTGCAAACATTTGATACAGCTTGTCGTTTGTAATATACCTCTGTGACTCAGCACCAATCTTATCTTCGCCGACAAAGAACACTTGTTCTTTACCGTAAATTACATCAGGGTCAATCTGAAAGAATGTCCTGAAGAATTGTTGAATTGTAAACTTAGTACCCTTTGAACGATATAGTGTGTTAGAGTACTTTGCTGCTTCTCTTTTATCCGCAAACCCTTCGAAATAGGCCTGACCAAGAAGAAGTTCATCTTCAATAAAAGAAAGTAATTTTAAATCTGTTTGTGCAATGTCACGTGAAAAGAACAACTCCTTAATGATATGAGAAGGAGATTCGTCTGATTGTTCAAAGTCATAATACTCATTAAGGAAATTAACAAGATTAGGATAATCTTCTACAATCCAATCCGGTATGACATCCTCTACGGCATAGGTTTGCGTGTTGAGATTACGTCTACCTAAGTCAATAAGGGTTCTGTCTAATGCGTGACTCATTCAAATGCCCTTAGTTTGTCGCTGTGACAAGAACGCCTTTAGCGGTTGTTCTATCAACATCTTGTTCTAAGATATATTCTCTTAATGGTGAGATAGCACTCTGGTTAGAGGGAACTACCGAGATTTTCACGTAAGTTCCACCACCCACAATCTGATCAATCTGTAGGCCAACAAAGTTGACCTTACCCGTTGATGGTGTATACGTACCCACATTATCAACAACCGTTCTATTTGTTGCGAGGTTGATGACCTGAAGTTTGTTACTGTTCAGTTGGTTTCTAATCTGACAGGTTTGGTTTCTATAGAAGAACGATGATGATGATACACGATACTGAACATCATCAGGGTCAGCAATAGGCACAGGGAACGTAAAGGAATAATCCCGTTCCACACCAAGGCTAGGAGTCATCCTTTGTTGCATTTTAATATCTGCACGGGAAGACAGAACAGCCGGACTTACATCGTCAACCAAACTCAACATATTTGATCTACGGAAAGAACTTTCGAATTTTCCTACAGAAGTATCAAAGTAGTTTTCAATAACCGTTCTCACATTATCCTGAATTGTGTTCAGGGACAGTGTTGTCAACCTTGGGTTGAACTGGAAGAACACTTGAGGTTCAACATACGTTATAATAGGATCAGTAAACTTAAGATCAAAAGAAGCAACACCAAGTTGATCTGACAAATCTTTAATAGCATTTTTTGTAATCACAATTCTATCGGCAGGAACGTCATCGTTAAACTTGATAGACATGAAGACGGTTCCAAATTCTGGTTCCGCATTATCTTCTCCACCCCAAGCTTTAATATCTGTAATTAAGTTGGAGAAGTTTCTTAATACCAACGATGAATAATCAACGTGTGTTACCATTCTGTTCTGAGCAGCATATTGGAAAGGCGCATTCTTTCGAATAGATTCGATTGATTCTTTTTCTGCGCCGCCAACTGATCTACTACGTGTGGTCACTTTGGGAGTTCTATCCACAGTATCGTTGATTTTGATAGTGTCGGCTGGTTGGAATATCAAACCATTGTTTCCAGATTCCCCGTTACAGGACAGATATTGAACCACGATCTTATAACCGGCCTTAGGCGTTTGACCAAGAGTAGTCCCGTTACCAAAAGTCAATTCGAAGTAACCATTAGGCATTTCCTTGAGGATGTACAAGGTGGACTGTTCGCTGATTGTTGTTGCGTCCAAGATGTTTGTATATGTTACAAAAGATGAAGAAGTGGGATTCTCATACACTTTAACAATGGCTGTGGAGATATCCATATTCACATCGGGAATGATGTATAATGCATATTCATCATTTTCTCCCGCAATGAAAGTTTTGGTTTTTGCTTCACCTTCAAAGATAGGAATATCAGGAGACCCATCCAGTGTGGTAAATCTATAATACCCAGCACCATCGTCCGTGGCCTGAATTGTCTCTTGCGTCTGAAACTTGTAAATGGTTCCGTCAATAACGGAGGTAAACTTATATCCACTGGCGACACTGATTGTGTTCTGTCTGTCCGTAATACCCGATAAGTTGAGAGCCATTCGAATTCTGGCTTCTGCACAACTCTTGGAGTCCGGAATATAACCGACACCTTCTGCCAGAGAAATGATTGAACTGCGAAGTTGTGCGGTAGATAGGAATGACTCGTTAAGCGCAAAGTTAGCGGTAAGGGCATTCAGGTGTGTGTTGTACGCAAGAACGTCCAGAATGTTTGCCAGTCCAGAAGCCTCAAAGTTGTAATCAGCAAACTCGCCCTTTTCAATCAAGTAATTCTTTAGATTGTTCTTGATATTAACGAAGTCTAATGCTGACGATTTAATAGTTGTAGCCATCTTACCTTAACCTATTAATAGACGTTGTGAGTGTTATTTCTTCCAGCGAGTTAATAACTCTAAAAATAACTGTAACCTCAATTGAATTGTAATCTGGTTGTATATTTGTTTTCACAACGAGAGTATTGAAATCCACTCTAGGTTCGTATGCCTTTATAGTAGATCGAATTCTTCTTTTAATTCTTGTATCAAGTGTCCTGTCTGTTAATTCAAACAGATAACTTGTGAGGTTTCCACCAAAGTATGGTTGAAACGGTCTTTCTCCAAAATTAGTCAATAGAAGATTCTTGACAGCCTGTTTAACCGCAGCTGCCTCTGTCTTTTTGTAAATGTCTCCGGAGACTGGTTTTGGTGAGAACGCAATGTCTAGATCGATATACTTGCGGTTTCTTGTAGTCGCAAGTGTTATCGTATCCAAACCTGTGTCTTCGGTAGAAAGAGCTCTTCTAATTGCCATTTGTTCTCTCTTGTGTTATACTACGTTTATTTATACAGATTCTAGAACTTCTACCAGTTCTTTATTTGATAACAAACGACCGTTGTATTGTGTCTGCACAACTTTGGTAAACTTAATATCCCATGTAGAAGGAACTGTCGGCATCTCCACCAAAATCTGTGAAGTCATAGTGCCGTCCGGATTGTAGAAATCATAATCCAAAACCAGTCTGCTGTACTCCATATGATCTTTCCAGAACTTAGCGACATCAAAAGTAGCGGGGTGATCGATCTTACCCTTTCTGTTGTAGACTTGATAGACTACTAGTCTACCGTCCTCTTTGAGTTTGTTATCTCCCTTGACCACTTCGTAAGGGCCCGCTTCATAAATGCCTTCCGAGACAGTAACTCTGACATCCTTGAATAACTTCGTATCCTGATTGATGGAATTCATCAACTCAGCATGGAGGTATAGATTTCTCGCCAGTTGAGACCTCTTTGCAGCAGTCCCAATATGTCCTATGCCAGAAGCTCCGTGTGCTAAGAATGTCGCTATACTTACACTCTTACCAAGAGGGAGTTTGGAGGTAATTAATCTACCTTCAGTGTTGTCTGGATTATATTTTTTATTTGGAATATAGATCATGCCGAGTCTCCAAACGAAGATATCCTATCTCTTTCAGCTTCAAGCAAATCCTGTCTTGACTGAGCATCCATACCCAATGTTACCTGTTGTCCCAAGTGAGCAGTAGTGTTTCCAAGCGGATTCATACCAACGAAGGATGTTGGGTTCTGACCAGTAGTCCTACCGATAGCAGGAGGGGTTGCACCCAAATGTAGAGTACTGATAAGACCATCAGCCATCGCTCTCAGTTGTAGGTTCTGTCGGTTATCGGAATCTCTCATTGCACCACGCAAGTCTTGAGTGGAGGGTTCTCCATCATGGAAAACTCCACCATACCCATCAACATCCTCCATGTTCTTTTTCAGTTTATCCCCAGCATCAAGCGTTATCGTCTTAATACCATAAGGCCCTCCCGCCAAGCTGGCCATAACCAACGGAGAAGGAATGGTTGGAATTGTCGGAGGTATTGGGAATGGAGGCGGAGTGAAGTCTGGGATGGTAGGAGCAGCACCACCAAGAGCAGCCGCAGAGATTGCCGTTCCGGAAGTCAAAGATGCCTTGGAAACCATCGCTGACAAAGCACCACCCAATACGTTACCGTAGAATGCAGCACCAGATGTAAATGGAACCGGCCCAGCAGGGCCCATATAAGTCTTACCCACATAGTCAACGAAAGCGCCACCAAAAGAACCTTTCACACCAATAACAGAACAGTGAACGCCTGTCATGTTAACAACCAGACTTGAAGCTGCAATTTCCTTCTTACCGGATAACATGATCGTACCGTCCGAGGATAACTGTAGAGTGCCTTCTGTGTTTACAGAGAACCCACTCTTTGCGTTATATTGAGAAGAACCAAGAACAGTTTCGATCTTGCCCTTATTCACAAGGTTGCTACTAAACCCTTTGATGGTAGACTCACGATTACCCGAAACTAAATTTCGGAAGTTCTTAGCAACCTTTTCGTTCTTGTGACCTTTGGTTCGAATGTTGTAGTTGCCCCCTACATCAACATTATAATTGCCTTCGATGAACATGTCAACATTGCCCTTGTAGGCCATCTTCGTATCACCCTCTACGATGATACGCATGTCACCACCAACGGTTTCTAGTTTATTTGCAACTGAACTGATATAGATCGTTCCGTCTGGACGAATCTCAATACCAGCACCCGTTCTGTGTTTGATCAGAATCCTTTCACCACCAGCAGTATCGTCATATTCGATGACGTGACCCGAATAAGTTTCCTTTACCTGATTGTATGGGTATTGTGAAGGTTGAGTGTCCTTGAGTTCCAAATCAATTTCTTGAAAGGTAGCAGTAACGTTCAGATCATTAATCTTATCTCCACGAGCAGCCTTGTTGATTGAGGACTCACCCCAATACGGTTTACGAGGAAATTCTCCAGACGGGTCTTGAAACCCATAGAGGGGAACCTGCTGTTGACCTTCTTCTTCACTTCTCTCTGTGGTTATATTTTCTTGTGCCATTATCTGTCAAACCTATTTTGTACATATGTCTTTACATCAAATTGTGGGTCATCGGAAATACTTTCGATATCGTTATGTCCAACAACCTGTAAGCCGGGGAATCTTCTATAGTAATTAATTAGAATAGATTCTAGTGTGTCAAATTGTGCTCTCGTATACGATTCAATCCCTTTATAGAAATCGGGGTTCTCTGTACCCGCAGCTGCATTAATACCGCCCACCATAACTACATCAATTGAGTAGTTTGAATACTCTGAAGGTGTTAGTTCCGAAACAACGTTTGAGGGAATACCTCTTTCTAAAGTTCCGTCTCTACGAATTACATAGTGGAACTGCATTCCACTATATCCACGTTCAACTAACCTTTCATGAATATCAGCCGCAGTTAAGAACTGGTTATTGTACGAATTGGTTGAGTGAATGATGAGATGTGTAATATATCGTTTTGTCACCATAACTTCTTGTGCAAGTTCTTCATACGAGTCGCACGTTATAAACTTGGGTACACCGCCAGGAGCCTGATCAGTATAGTAGTTTGCACCATAATTCTTCAGGTTCTTGTTCTGATTGAAGAAGTCGTTCTGAGACACAAACAGGTTACCCTGAATCGTAGTGTCGAAGATAGCAACGTTGTCTTCAGTCGCAACAAAGATTTCATTAAAGTCATCGATGATGGCTTGATCGATTCCTCGCAAGATAGCAAGATTTATAATGTTATCTTGAAGTTCCTTGGTATTAGAATAAGAGTCTACTTCATCAAGGATAGGGATCATGTCGGGATGAAGGTTTTTATTCTTACTAACAATCTTTTTAACAGCATCAGCAATGTCTCTAGGTTTTCCGGTATTAATTTGATCCATCACCACACCAACTTCGGCCTTAGACAATACCGCACCACCTGTGATTTGGGTAATTGATTTACCCAAGGTTGAGTTATAGTCTTCCACCTTGTTCTGTAGAGAACCGCCTTTACTTCCAGAGGATGTTAATGCCTGTGCAACAGCCACCGCAGTAATCAAAGGCGATGCAATATCAAGAACTGTTTCAATAGTATTTCCAATACTATTAACGGTCTTGTTGATACCAGATTCAATATCATTGATACTTGCGTCTATTTCTTTAAACTTGTCCTTAATTCCAGTATCTTGTGCAACAGCATCAAGAACCGTTCCTAAAGGATCGTTAAGTGCAGTTGCTACCGTAAAGATACTGGAATTAACAGCATCCATGGCTTTCCCAATATTATCAAATTGATCACCCAATTCCTTCAGACTATTAATATCGCCAAGGCCTGCAAATTCACCACCAAGATTTTCAATAGACCCTGTGAGACCGTCAACCTTTTCTGTGATTGCATTTCCTGCATCCGTCAACGCATCACCTGTCGCAGCACCAATATTGAGATTCTTTCCAAGATCAGCCAACGCACCAAGAGCGGTGATTAGTCTCATGAGTCCAGCAATAGTGTCACCAACACCACCACCAATACTATTGACGTTTGCTGTTAATAAACTTAAGTCGGTACTATCGACCCAGAACTCTTGTGAGAAAACATTCCAAGACTCCTCATCGATATTAGCGTTTTCAGGATCATCCAGTTCTCCACCAATCGTGGCGGTAACTGTGTTTTGAATGTCAGTTGAGTTTTGATTACGACCAAAATCGGTTGCTGAAATTACTGCTGTTCCGGTTGTATTGGCCTCATTAGCATTATCCGTACTAGTATAGGATGTGACGCCGGCTAAATTTTGTCCAACTTCTCTAAAATTAGTCGTGTTGTTTGCAATATTACGATCAGAAACCAGACTAACAGCGGTATTGATGTTTGCGGAATTCTGAATATTATTCTTGTTGTTGTCTAGGCGTAATAATTCATTAACACTATTTTTATTAATAGCCATTATTAGCCTCCACCCATCTGATCGTTAATTGTGTTCGCAGTATTTATTGCACGTCTTGTCACAGCTTCTTGATTGTTATTCAACACCTCAAGACTTGCAACAACAGTATTTGCGTTTGTATTATCGTTACCACTCAATGTTCTTGCACGACCAAGTGAACTGTTTCTCGCTTCGGAATTAACAAACCCCAACTGATCACCAAACTGATCAAAGTTTTCTGTAGAGTTTCTCAGTCTCTCTGCATCAGTTTCTTGCCAACCACCAATTCCGTATCGTTTACCGTCTTGTGAATAACCTGTGTTCATACCAGAGGAAATGTCCAATGCTGCTGCCATTCCTATTGCTTGTTCTCTACTCCAACCCTGAGCGGTGAGATAACGAATTGCTTCGGACTGTCTAGCCGCTCTGGTTTCGTCACTGATCTCACCCGTGTTTGAGTTCTCTGTTAAATCTTCATCAACACCCCCATCAGGAGTTGTAAAAGGCGCTTCGATAAAGCCGGGGTCTTGTCCAACTTGAATAGGACTTGCATATTCAAATGTGGGTAGAGAACCAAGGACAATAGGAGTCTGCGATGACTTACCATCCATAAAGAAACCAAACACGATTGTACCAGCCTCCAGTCTAGGTGTAGCACCAAGACCAGAAGTTCCCCCTTCAGTTGTGGGAATCAATACCTGTGCCCAAGGAAGGTCTGCTTGCGGAATGTCTCGTGTAGATGGTGACATCGTTCCGTGTATTCTAACTTGCACACGTCCCTCTAGGTTTTCACCTTTAGGTGGACGAGCATCAACTACAGTGGCAATAAACCACCGTACATCGTCACCATAATACTGTACAGGAATAGCCTTCATATATGATTAACCTAAACTATCTTCTATTGCAAATTTGGTTACTTGCATAGTTACTGTGTGAGATGGTATTTTGAATCGATGAGCAACGGCTGTTATAAGAAAAGTTCCACTCTTCAATCTATCAAGTTGTTTATTGGCATTTTCTAAATCCGGATTATCAGCGTATACCATCAACCTGACTGTATCACCAACACCCTTCTTCGCTTGTAAAAATTCTGCACCACTAATTTCCACAGTGTATGTGTTCTTTTGCATCATTGCCTTCACCGCATTGGCCGTCAAAGTAGGCATATACTCATCAATAGTTTCTTCGAAGTGCCAACTCTTATAGTCCTGAGTGAATGTGTTTTCCGATACGATCTTATGTATTTGTGCGGCATCATTCTCGTGCATAGGGCCCGCACCGACAACATTGAATTGTCGATCATAGACGTTTTGAGTTCCTCCCCTAAACATACTACTCATCTTACCAATCGTATCGGTAATAGAATTGTGTTTTGATAAGATGATGGGGTTAGAACCGTGAATGTTTGTTACGGTCAATCTTGAACCTGTTGCGCCACCTTTCTGCGCCAGTTCAAGTTGATTCTGTAGTTTACTTGCTTTCATTGAATTGATGTGCCAATGTTTCTTAGGCAAATCATTTAATGCAGCTGCGCCTGTTTGATATTCTTGACCCTGTACCGTGGCACTAGAATAGATGTAAGGCGTATTCTGATTAAACGGAGGTTTTTCCATCAAAACATCTAACGATGCAAGTTTGATACTTGGTGTGTGTATATTCGAATACAGTACATAAGGCATTTCTTTTTCGTTAGTAGCTCTTTCCATCAACCAGTTTATAGTTTCAAGAGGACTCAAATATGGAATATACGCTTTCCACTTAGTTTGTTTAGGCGGTCTTGCCTGCCTAATATCTACAGTGATTCCCATGTCGGATGTGCATTTTAATATTTCTAATACCGCATTGTCTTTCACTGTCCTTGAAAGTTTTAACACGTTGCTTGCAACAGCGTGTTCTTCAATCAGTTCGAAAACTACGACAGAGGAAGTTCCTTCTGCATTGGACTTTACTTGGTTTTCGATACCTTTCATGACAAAGGTCTTACCACTCACAGCTCCTTCATCGTTCGGAAAGTCATCGCCAGGAGTTTCTGATCTTATTTCAAGATTAAGTCTTTCGGTTCCCATAGGGCCAATTTCATTAAAAAGACCAGTATCGTCTCCAATAGCAACTCTACCTGTAACAAAGGGTACATAGATGTTTTCATATAGAATTAGTTCTAAAATTATATTTTTTACATCTACATCATGTCCACGATCAGACGTAATGGTAGCTGTCAATATTCTCCATTGTTGAGTACTCTTTGTATTTAAAGTAGGGGTTCTAGACATTATCAACTTCTCATTTTAGAGTAGAACTGTTTTGCTATTCTTTCAACAACACTTTGTTTCAGAACCTTAATTTGTTTTAGTTCGTTATTATATTTTTCAAATCTCTCTCGTATAGTCACAGGTGCAGCGCCTGTAGGAACAATTTGAGTATAGGGATCGATATCAACCCACTCACTGGTTATCCTAACTTCCGCATTATCATAATTTGCGATTGCAGCGTTTGCTTCCGCCTTGGTATACGCAACCAGAATATTTGTGTCGGTGTCAAGATCGTAAGCAGTGTAGGTTGTTTTCTCATAGTGATGAACCGCATCGTATTGTGCAGACTCTTTAAAGACCACGAGAGAAACGTTCAGGCCTGTCACGGGGTTGACAAAGTAAATTGACTCACCAACTCCAAAGTTATTATCTAAGGGGTTGCCTATGTTGATTTCTGCTGTTACCGTATACGTTGATGACTCCGAATATGGAACGTTAGAGATTTCAAAAATCTGATTAGCCTTACCCGTAGGCAAAACAATCTCCACAAAATCGGTAATGAGTTCTCCGTCTTGATACACTTGCCATAATGATGGACTGTGGAAACTCTCTCTGTCATCGGTTAATTGATAAGTTGCGTAACCGTTTTCATCAGGTTCAATGCTGATTGATCTTTGTTCTTGAAGTACAGTATTTGTTGTATCAATAACAAGTTGACCCAAACTAGGATTTCTTTTAATGACGGTTCCAACTGTACCTGACACAGACCCATACACAACTTGACCCACCTTGAAGGCGGGTTCTAATGTTGAATCCGTTGTGAAGTCATCTTTGGTTGTTACAACCCTGTGTGGATATTTGATTTTCAGTTTATCCAAGATCAATTCGTTAGCGATTGGCCAACCACTTTCTCTGAGTTTATCATTCATCATATAAAACGTCCAATAGAAATCGTCCTTTCCATACAAACGTTTGGACAATGTATCTGGACGTTCTCCGCTGAGAATCGTGTAATCCTGATAAAAGGATGTCTCTGCTTTCACTTGATCAAGAATATCAACATACGTGGATAGTTTTTGAAACAAGACAGGTTTCTCGTTATCACCAAAACGATATCGAAGAAGTTTCGTGTTTTTAAAATATTTTGATGACATTAGTAACCGTCCTCTTGATCAACATCCTGTCTAGATAGAGCTGAACCTTCAACGAATGATAATGATAAATCTACTTCTAAAGGTGCGCCATTAGGAAGAATCGCCATTGTCGAAGCGTTCATTGTTGTATTAACATCTCTTAGATAACATTCTTTTAATTGTGGAGGCTTCCAAGAACCACCATAATCGATGTCGATCTTGAATGCTTTTGGGAATTTGTATCCAAGACCTTCAAGACCAGCTACATCAAAAGTTTCGGGATATAAGTTCTTCCTAAAAAACTTTACAATTCTTGCAATTTCATTGGCTTCTCTCTCACTTCTTGCAATGAGTTTGAATGTAAAGGCAAATTCTCTCAAACTAACCTTGTTGAAAAGTACACGTGAATTTGGGTTTGCTCCCACTCCAAGTTGACCTCTAACAGCGCCCTGTACCCCAGCATTAGGAATCATATTTGCCAGTTGCGCCATACCGTATCTAGCCGCATTGGTCTGTAAATTACTACCAGCGGCTTGTTTGATACTGTCAATAACACCGTCTTTTCCAAAAATGACATTCGAAGCTTCATTCATAATTGAACCAGCCATGCCCATAATTCCACCTGAACCCATTCCACTTAAAGCTGCGGCGGCCCCTCTATTTGCGGCCGTACCTAATAATGCAAGGTCAACGGTATCGTAAAGAACATTATCTCTATATTGAAGACCAGGCGGAAGATATAACTCCACTCTATCATTATCACCCTCACCCCGTATCACAAACTCCTCCATCGTTTCGGTCACCGGATCATCGTCATCGTCAACACTAACGGTGGTTGCAGCTGTGGATTGGTTTTCCGCATTCGCACCAGCAAAACTTGATCCCTCTTGTCTAGATTCTTCAGCCGTGGGCGTGTCGGTGCCGAACTCCGCATCGAATTCTTCTTCAAAAGATTCTTCAACGTCTTCAGCCGATGGGGTTGGAGCATCAGTTTGAGTTGATTCCGATTTTACCAACCTGAACATGATATAACCAGAATATTCGCTAAGGTTGTCTGGGTTAGTCGGGTCGTTGAATTCGTAAGGGTAGCGCATATTTTAACCTAATAAATAAGTTGTAAGATTCTGGTTTTATTTATAAGGATTATCATGGCGTATTCTGGAAGATACCCCGTAAAAAATAAGTCTAAGTATGTTGGGAATCCCGATAGTGTGGTGTATAGATCACTATGGGAAAAACACGCATTCAAGTGGTGTGACAACAGTTCAGACGTAAAGCGTTGGTGCAGTGAAGAAGTTGTCGTTACATACTTATACGAGGCTGACAAAAGATATCACCGATATTTTGTCGATCTGTGGATAGAGTATAAAGACGGCAATATTGTCATGGTTGAGATAAAACCAGACCGTGAGACCAGACCGCCTACCGGATCAAGAAGGACTAAACGTTTGTTAGAGGAATCTCTGACCTATGTCAAGAACCAGAACAAATGGCAAGCCGCAAACAAATACGCAAAGGAACGGGGATGGAAGTTTGAGATATGGACAGAGAAGAGATTGTCCGCTATGGGTATCCTACCCAAGTCAACCAAACCATTAAAACCATTCCCTAAAAAAATCAAGAAATGAATAAGAAGATATTTTTCATAGGGTTCAACAAGACCGCAACCACAGCTTTACACCATCTTGTGGGGGCGTCTGGTTATGTCAGTGTCCATTGTTTATATCGTGTAGAAGATACATCAAGGTTTATCGCCAGACAGATGCACGATAACGTCAAGGAAGGAAACCCCATATTAAAGGACATAGACAAGGCCCATGCATACAGTGACATGTTGTATGTAAAACAACGAAGATACATAGAGGGTAACAAATACTACAGAAAACTCCATGAAGAATATCCAGATTCCTATTTTGTTTTACAAACAAGAAATATAGATGATTGGTTAAAAAGTAGATTATATCACAAAGACGGAGCGTTCGTCAAACGTTGTATGAAGTTTCAGAATTGTACTCAAGATGAACTGTTGATGCAGTGGAGTTTTGAGAAGAAGTCTCGTGAAAAGGCCATGAAATTCTATTTCAGGGACAATCCCAACTTCTTAGTGTTCGACATCGATAAAGACCCTATAGACAAACTCATCAATCACATATCCCCTGACTTTGAATTAGACAAAAGACGGTGGAGAAGATTGAATGAAACTGTATAAATAACACTAGGAATTAACAGAGGATAGTCCCTTGGCACGAGTTGCAAACGCACAAATTATCAATCGATTGGAACTACAGGCGTTCCGTGCTGGCATTACGCCTCGCACAAAGGAATCCCGTGAGTGGTTCATGAAGAAAGCATCGAACTTGAGAAGCATCAATCGTACTAACTTGATGCAAGAGGCTCCTGTTAAAAAGAAATCGAACAATGTGACTGGAAGAATGTACATGTTCTTCTATGACCCAAACCACAAAGACACACTACCGTACTACGATGTGTTCCCTTTGGTGTTCGTTATTGGGCCTGCAAAGGACGGTTTCCTTGGATTGAATCTTCACTATCTCCCTCCTCTGTTGAGGGCTAAGTTTCTGGATGCACTTATGGACATTCAGGGGAGAAATCTTACGGACAATACGAAACTGGATTTGTCCTACGAACTCCTGAAGAAAACTTCCAAGTTAAAGTATTACAAACCTTGTCTGAAACATTATCTGAACAAACACGTTCAGAGTAAGTTCGCTGAGGTTCCTGCTCCAGAGTGGGAGATTGCGACTTTCTTACCAACCGCCGATTGGAGAAAGAGAAACAGGCAGAAGGTATATAACGATTCAAGGGTTATCATAAATGGCTAGTATAGAAGAATTAAAATCTCTTGCAAGTAAGACCCAAGGGTTTGCAAGATCGAACTTGTTTCAGGTTATTCTTCCTCCTTTGGCGGGGGTGTCTTCTGAGACTCTTGCTGTTATGTGTAAAATGACAGAATTGCCGGGCAGACAGATCATGTCTATGGAACAGACAATCGGTACGGTGATGAGAAAGGTTGCTTCTGGTTATGCCACAACCGATATCAACATGTCGTTCTACGTAATGAATGACCATGCAATCACAGCGTACTTTGATGCCTGGCAGAAACTAGCTCACGATCAAGAAAGATACCAAGTCAACTATTACGTGGATTACGTAAAGGACGTTGAAATCAAACAACTCCAAAAGGGAACAGCCTTCAGTCTGTTCAAGAAACAGTTGGGGTTCCTTGGCGGACTTCCCTCATCTATCACCGGAAGATTGGGTAACATTGGCGGAATTGATTTGGGACAGGGAGAGATAGATATTAAAATCGGGTCGGATGCACATGTAATTCGACACGTCAAACTTTTGGAAGCATATCCAACAACGGTAAACGCCATAACGTTGGGTAATGAAGAAGAGGGTGTAAGTGAATTGACGGTTCAATTGTCATATCGGGATTGGAGACCGTTAGAGGCAGAAGGGCCTAACAACAATCTTGGGGATGCACTGGTTGGTGGACTTCTCAAGAAGATTTTTTAATTGCTAAATTAGGAGCGTGAAATGGCATTACCAAAGTTAAATACAAATCCGATTTATGAGTGTACGGTTCCCTCTACGGGAGAAAAGGTTTCGTATCGTCCATACTTGGTCAAGGAAGAAAAAATCTTGATGATGGCGATGGAAACACAGGATCAGAAACAAGCACTACGTGCAGTTGTAGACACCATTGGTGCTTGTGTACAGGGTGATGGTTTTGATGCAAAGTCGCTTACGACATTTGACATCGAATATCTGTTTACTCAGATTAGATCAAAGTCGGTGGGTGAGAGTTCAACTATCAGTATGAAGTGTTCCGAATGTGATGCTTCAAACGAATATACACTGGACATCTCTACAGTTAAGGTTGAGAAACCAGACGAAAACAATGTTATCAAATTAAGTGATACTGTTAGTGTTGAAATGAGATATCCCATTTACAAAAACATTTCCAATGTGAACTTCAATGCTGGGGAAATGGAAGTTGGGTTTGCAATGATCGGTAGTTGTATCAGTGCTGTTCTCTCAGAAGATGAACGTATTGATATGAGTGAAGTGTCTAAAGCCGAAATCAACGAATTCTTAGAGTCTATGACACAGGATCAGTTTACTCGACTTGCGAAGTATTTGGAATCATTACCCGCACTCAGACACAATGCACAGTTCACATGTATTAAGTGTGGTGCGGAAAACGAACGTATGTTAAGAGGTATGCAGGATTTTTTATCATAAACCTTTCTCATGATAACTTGGTTAATTATTTTAAAACCAATTTTTCGTTGATGCAACATCATCATTATAGTTTGACGGATTTAGAAATGATGATGCCGTGGGAAAGGGAAATTTATGTTACATTATTAGTTGAGTGGATTAAGGAAGAGAATGAGCGTAGAAAACAAGAACAGTCTAGAATGAGTTAAAGAATATGGCAGAAGTACCATCATCAGTAGGTCTCATTAACATTATCAACCTCATGCGTGAGGAGAATAATGCTCGTAATGAGGCTATCAAACAAAGTCAAGAGGGGACAGAAAAGAATACTTCTGACCTCAATAAGACTATGCGTGATATTCTTGAAGAAATCAAGCAGGATAGACTTCAGTCAGAGGAAGACCGTAGAGAAAATAAAAAACAGTCTAAGGATAAGGGGAAAGATTCAGTATCCCCAATGAAGCAATTTGAAATAGACTGGCCTTCTTTCGGTTGGACTGCTTTTATGGGCGGTATTATGGCTGCCCTTAAGGGATTTATCGCAGGCCTCCTTGTAGGTTGGGTTGGAGGTTTAAAAGTTCTTGGTGAAGGAATACTACTAGCATTTAAACAATTTTTTAAAGCAATTGGTGGTGCAGTTAAACTTTTATTCCGAGGACTAAGATTTGGGATTTTAGAGGTTCTTGGTTGGAAATGGGTAAAAGATTTAATCGCCAGTTTCCGAGCTAATTTCGCTTTTTTTAAAATGAATATGACAATTGGTTTTAAAATGCTTCTTCTTAATCCAACTATCCGAAAGACAATCAATCTAATTAAAGGTATGGGTGAAGCATTCCAACATGGTTTAAATAATATCAACCGTGGAATTCGTGGTGTAAACGGTGCGTTTCGTTCTTTGAATAAAGCTGACAAATTCATGAAGTTGATAGGGAGAGGTGCAGCTCTTTTAGTTAGAGAATTACAATATGTAAAGATGTTTTGGCAGTCTCTAAAAAATTCTCTAGTTGTCCAAGGTTTTAAAATGCTTGCTGAAGATTTTCGGAAGCTTGGTCAAACAATAACAAATGGATTTAAAACCATAAAGGGGTTTTTCATTACAGTAAAGGGCTTTTTCAGTACAGTAGGCAAACAAAGTGGTTTCTTTACCAGAACATTTAGAACCGCAAAGATAATTTTTACGGAAGGCTTCCGAGCATTAGGTGCGATTTTTAAACCCGTTACGACCATTTTCAATGCGGTCTTTGGTAAAGCGGGTGTGTTAGGAAGATTCTTTGGCACAATATTTAAAGCCTTCGCTGCCGTTGGTAAGGCGATTGCGTGGCCTATTACAGTTATCATGGGCATCTATGATGGTATCATGGGGTTCATTAAAGGTTGGAACGCACGTGAAGGTGAAGGACTGTTGAGTCAAATCATTGGCGGTGTCTCTGGTGCTCTTGGCGGTATCTTATCAGGACTCATCGGTGTGCCTCTCGACTTATTGAAGAGCGCTGTTGGTTGGATTGCCGGTAAACTTGGATTCGAAAACTTTGCTGAATGGTTAAAATCGTTTAGTTTCGCTGATCTGATATCAGACATGTTCAATGGCCTTGGTCAGATGTTCATTGATATTAAAGATTGGGTTGTTGGTTTTTTTGCTGCAGAAGACCCCGTTGGTTATATCATCGATGGACTCACAGGAGCTATTAATAAGATTACCGGATTCTTCAGTGACATGTGGGAAAGTATCACCAGTTTACTAAGCCGTGCATGGAGAGGAAGGCCTGCGTTGTTGGGTGGCGATGGTTCGTTTAGTATATTTGGAAGTTCTTCTGAAAACGATGCTATTGGAAATGACACACCTCCTGATTTTGTAAATTCGGGGGTTCAGCGAAGGCAGGCTAGAGAAGAAAACAGATCAAACAGATCAGGTGGTACATCTGATGCAATCGCTGAAAGTGGTACTGCTCAGGATGCTGTAGCATTCTTTATGGATAGAGGTTGGTCTCACGCACAGGCATCCGGTATTGTCGGCAATCTTCTTGCTGAATCAAATCTTGATCCTCATGGCCCAGCGGGAGATGGCGGTAAAGCATATGGTATTGCACAATGGCATCCAGATAGACAAGCTACGTTTGCTCAATGGGCGGGTAAAGATATTAGAGATTCCAGTTTAGCAGAACAGTTACAATTCGTTGATTGGGAACTTAGAAATAGTGAAAAGGCTGCTGGTGACAGATTAGCACGTGCAAACACTGCTGAAGATGCTGCCGCAATTATAGATGAATATTATGAAAGATCAGCGGGAATTCATCGAGAACGAAGAATAGATATGGCACAACAACTCGTTGGAGGAAGAAATCTTCCAACGAACATTAGCCCAGCGCCTGGCAGTTCAAGAACAAATGCCGGAACTATGCTTGCTCAGGCTGGAAACATGAGTGGTGGAAATGGTGGTAACGCATTTGCATCGTTTAACTTTGGTGGTAACAGTAACACCAGTGTTTCTAATACATCAAACATGCAATCGGTTATTGCGCCTGCATTCGACATTGATGCTGCGTTTGGGCCATTTGCGACATCCGCTAACGCACTATTCGGTGCAGCATAAAAAAGGGGGACTTAGTGTCCCCCTTTTCGTTTAGTCTTCTTGTGCCATCTTGGCGAAGTAAGACAAGGTATCACCATCATCCTCATCGTCTTCCGCACCAAAACTAGGTGACGGAGCAGCAACGATTTCAGGTTCAGGTGCAGAACGTCCAACGTTCACTTCAGCAGTCTGAGTCAACGCCTCGTTACGTGCAGTGACATTAGAACCAACCGCAGTACCAAGGACTACCTGAAGGCGACCCTTGAGTTCATCGTAAGACTTGAACGTGGTGGGGTTGGTAAACTCGCTGAGATCAAACAACTGGTTGTATGTTGCTTCCAACTTGACCTCATCCGCTTCGAACAAAGCAGAAGGCGCCTTGAACTCAGACTTATCGTAGTTACGGTAACCCGCAACGTTACGAATCTTCAACTGAAAGTCTGAACCATTCCAGAAATCGAAAGGATTAATGGGTTCCTCGCCAGGAAACTGAGGCTGCATCACATCCATGATCTTGTCGAAAATCTTCTTACCAAAATCAAAGAGGAAGACCTTGCCGTTATTGGCGGTGTTTGCAGGATCGTTGACTACCAGAACGTTTGCAACGTAGTGAAGACGGCGCTTCTGCTTACGTGCAACTTCCTTATCATCTTCAACTCCAGAGTTCCACAGACGTGAATTGAGTTCACTCACAGGATCGTTCTGACCAATAGTAGTCAGAGACTTCTCAATGTACCACTGACCCGTAGGGCCCTTGAAGAAGTGATCCCAGTAGCGTGCCCAAGGAAGATCGGAACCCTCAGCGGCAGGAAGGAAACGAATAACGGCATAACCGTTACCACTCTCATCAACCGTAGGCTTCCAGAAGCGATCATCACCATAACCTTTCTTTTCGGTAGCAGTACCGTTCATTTCGGCTGCGGCGTTGACCAGTTTAGAAACGTCCATAGACTTGGACTTAAGATTTGCAAAGCTCATATATTTCTCCGTATGTTTTTGTATGTTTCGTGTATGTTTGTTTGTCCACGTATTGCATAATATACTACACTATCTATGCTTTTGTCAAGCACAAATTAAACCCATGTGACGTACACCTCTCTATATCCTTGTGTGATAAGTGTACACTCATGGATCATTCCAGCGGGGAAAGAAATCGTTTCCCCAATCTCCAGATCATGGTATGAATAACCATTCTCTGAATCTCGCAGAACCAGAATACCCCCTTCAAGGTCTTCTGATTTGTCCACCATAGTAATAATGGTGTATGTTCTATCTAGGTATCTGCCGTCCATATCGACAACAGCGCCATCGTAAGTATCCTTGTGTGGTACGAGGAAGTCTCCCACATCGTACCTCAGATAGTTACAATCAACAATCTTACCGCCAAACTCGTTCTCAATAACCTCATTGATGTCTTCGAACCATTCGTAAAGAACCACCTTGTTCTTACCACTACGGCCCTTTCTAGTTCCCTTGAACTGACTATATCGTCCCTTGGTCTCTTGAGGGAAGTTGAACTTATGGAGATAACTTGCTTGACAAGAGGCGTCTTCAATGTGCGAGTCAACCCAAGGAGCTGGAAAGGTTCTCAGTTCCTCAAGTTGTTCTTCAGAAAGAAGCCTCTTGATCTTATACATCCAGTGTATTAACCTTCGGAATAAAATTGAGGTTCATCGCTTCAACCTCTAGTTTATCTTTAATGTTGTCGTTCAGATACTTCTTCACATCTTCAAGTTCGATCTTGTTCTCTTCGCATAGATGAAGGATAGTGTCCATGTAACCAAGGTTACACTTCAGCACTGTCTCTTCCACCAACATCGAAAAGCTCTTCTTCGTCAAGAAGTTTGTTTTTTCTGACTCTTCTAGGATCATAATCTTTCCCATACCAAAGTTCCTCTAATTCCTTTGTCCATACTTCATTAATGTCTGGATAAAAAGTACCGTAACTTCGGTTGGGTTCTCCATTTGGATGGTAGGACATAGCTATACAGTAGTGGGTCACTCTATGTTCACCACGTTCTCCATATCTAAAATCCAACCACACGCCATTATTCAAGTATGATTTCATGTTATTAATATAAGTCTGTAGACTTAAATATTCGGATCGTTCTTTCCAGTCCTTGGAATCCTTGAGGTGTTTCATTCCCTTCAAGGCTTGTTCATTGTCCTTGATCCATCCCTTCACTTTCTTCCAGTGCAGAGAATGATCTTCGGGCAAGTCCCGAATCGATTCGTGAACAGAAGCAGAACCGTCATGCCCACGTGCTTCACGTGCCTTTGCAAGACGTTCTGCTGCGGCCGCCTTCTGTTCTTCAGACATGGGTTTACGTTTGCGCCTAACAGTAGGCGACTTACGTTCGAAGCCCATGGCGTCCAACATCTTCTGTTCTTTTTTCTTGCGGGTCTTAGCCGCCTTTTCACCTTTCGTCATAAGATTATCTATATGTCGCAAAAGTTACAGGTATTGTCGCAATTCCTCAATCACTTCGGACTGTAACTCATTAGCGGTTTCCCAAATCATCTCAGACCAAACATCATACGCTTCTTCGTTTTCAATGTAATCATCTAGAGTAACATCCTCCATGAATCCAAAGGAACGAACCGCTTCGATGTTGTTGGTCTTGAATCGTTCGAAGATTTCGTCCTCTTCGAACTGAGAACCATCCTCAGAGGAATAGAGGAGATTGGTTTCTTCATCAAATACGGGTTCCATGATATATGCACCAACGAAATTGGGCATCTCATCTGAATAGGTGAATACACCAATCGCATCAGGCGCATACTTCAAAACCTCAGTATGTACTTCCTGAAGACCCCAAGGGGCAGACCATGCAGAAGTACCCATAATATAGAATTCCTTCATCTCACGATCACCACTTGCGTCTTCGATAGTTGCCCACTTGGAGCCAACTTCATCGATGATATCAACTTCATAGAGACTCTCTTTGCCTTCAAAAGTCTTTTCAAGAAAGTCAAGTGCCTCATCAGTGAGACGTTCGAACATCAGATTATATTCTACATGGTTTGCCATGACATTACACCTTTTCGAAAGTAAGAACCTTATCTACACGGAAAGAACGCCACTCCTGAATGTCCGTGTCGAACACACGAAGAGTTGCATCACCACCAACACTCTGGTCAACCGTACCGCCCTTGGGCATCTTGTCAGCAGGAATGTTATCCTGAACCAGAGTTGCTTTCATCTCACGAATGAGACCATCCTTCACCTTCTCAAAGGACAGGGACACTGTGCCTTCACGAAGAGCGGTCAACATTTCATCACGAGTTAGATCAATAGCCATCATCAAAGTTTCCTCTATTTTTGTTTACAGAAATCGAATCCTTATAGTGCGTAGAGATATACCTCTGTTCATCACTCCAGTATATACCAGAATGATCATCATAGCGTACATCCACAAGATCATCAACACGTTCCAACATCCTGTTTACTCGCTTCTTCTTCGCCTTCTTCGCTTCTAACTTGCGATGTATCTGGCGAATCAACGCATACCTCTTTGCCTTATCGAATTGTTCAACCATTATATACCCTTTCACTTAATCTGTCAAGAACCAATTTGGAATTTTTCGTTTCGTCCACTTCATATCAAAACGAGACTGTTTCGTCTTGTAGAAGTTCCGGTAGGACGCCACCGGATCATCTTCCACTATGCACTCAGGTTGTGTCTTGAATGCAAGCTTGAATGGGGTAAACCCTCCCTTGGGGATGTTCACAGGCGCACGTGCGAGGCGCTTACCGAACTTCTCCCACGACTTGTGTACCTTACCATACCGATACGTGTACTCCTTGCAGAGTTCCATCCAGTGACGGTAGTGCCAATGGTAGTTCGAATCCGACTCCATAGTCCACAGAGTCGAGGGGTGTTTGGGGTGTGCAATCTTATAGAGGTCTTCGTTACCACCATCAAGAACACGATGGACAGTACACAACATCTGAGCTGACTCAAGGGGCATCTTCACCACGTGCTTGTCACACTGCGAACGTGCAGAGTCTATCGCATCAGGAAACTTGAACCCCCGTTTCTCATCGTACTCAATACCAAATATATTCACTCAAGCTCCCCCTTGTGTTTCTGGTAACCACCCTTCTCCGCCTTCTTGCGGTCAATGTATGTTGCTGGCTTGTTGAACTTGTTAAGGTTCCTAGCAACAGGATTTGTCTTGATCCTAACGATCTTCGTTTTCTTGTTCACGTTTATACATCTCCTTCAAGAAAGTTTCGTTCTTAGAGACGTACTCCTCAAACGACATGCGGGGGAGACCCCAACCAGCCAACTCTTCATTGTTCTGGAAATACATCTCAAGCAAAAAAGTATCGTAGGAAAACATAGGCATCATCTTTCTCCATTAGTTCCGGAACTTCATCTGGAAGGGGAAGCACTTGACAAACAGTTCCTTCTCAAGGCGGTACGCTTCCTTCTCCCAAGGCTGGTTCTCGTATTCGAACCCACCAGCATTGCGACCCTTCCAAACCCAACCGTTGGAGCCTTCAGCGTCCAACTGACCACGAATGAACTGGCGAGCGTGAACCATCTCATGAGCAAGAGTCTGCATCATTTCAAGGAACCCGAACTTGCGACCATCGTGGTCTTTGTAACTAATGTGAATCTCAGCGTATTCACGATCACCAATGCAAGTACCGTTCGCTTCGATATCTTTGTTGGTGAAGGTAACGTCAACGTAGGGCTTACGGAGTCGGGACAACCCCAACTCGTTAATCAGATTGTCCATGAAGACTTCAACAACTTCCTTGTTGGGGACACGACTTTCGAAGAAATAGATCATGGTTTAACCTCTCATCTCAATTTACATGTATATGATACTAAATTGGGCAAAAAATGTCAAGCCTATTTTGAAAAAAAGTTTTCCCTTGTAAATCAAGGGGTTACCCTACCATCGCAAAGCGACCCTCCCTGGCAGGGGGGAAGTTGGGTAGACGGCGGACAAAGGATGAGGTCTTGGAATCCGCCCCGAACTGAACGTTGACGGTGATACCAACCTCGTTCATGGCGTCCATGTAGGTCTCGTAGTCGCAGTCTTCCTCAAGGTAGGCATACTTGTCGTTAAAATAAGAGAACATGGTGATCTGGTTGCGGATACCAAGTTCGTCTAGGTCAGACAGGGGGACACGCAACCAAGCGTGCCAAGGATCGGCAAGGAACCGGCGGCGGACAGAACCATCAGCGTAAGTAGGGATGTTCATTATTTAACTCCTTGATTTTCAACAAATTGTGAAACCATCTCAAAAAACTCTTCACCATCTTGACCTTCCATGATCATCAGACGATCACGGACTTCTTCGGTGACTCCATAACGAGCGAAGTAGTTAGCGACTGCTCGCTCAACAATCTCCGCTCCAAAGTACTCAACGGCGTAACTAGACACAACACTCCCCTTCAAGTTCAGCGATTTGCTTACGGAGTTCCGCAATGCGGGCGTCCACCTTGGCGTTGTCTTCTGGAGACAACTCCCCCTGAATTTCACAGAGGCAAATTAGGTCATTGTAAAGACCGTCAACATTAGCCATATCAAAGTTCCTCAATCAATCGTTCAAAGTCACGAACCATGCCTTCACCAGCACGAATCGCATTCTCATCACCCATCTCAATGTACCGAGCAAGGTTTTCCTTGGCAGCAGCGAGGTAGTTCTCAAGAATCTCACGCATTAGAAGTCTCCGAGGTCTTGGTTCACAAAGGCCCAGGCGGGATTCTTAAACCCACCGAAACCTACTTCGTCAAATCCGTAGAGGACAAGACCGTCCAGCGGGTCAGAACCGGCTTCGTATTCAACCAGCATGTGACCGGCGGGGATCATCCCAACGAAGTTCTGGAGGTCAACAGGAATAATATCGTTCATTTCTCTCTCTTTCTCTCAACTTACATATACATCATAAGCGATAGGGCAGAAAAAGTCAAGCATTATTTTCAAAATAAGCGAAAAAAGATTGCTAATGAAATCAACGACTTACCTACGCATCTGTGAAATTTCTTCGGCCTGTTTCTGATCAATGACGGGAACCGCATTGCTCTTATGCATGGTGGCGATACCCTTCACCAGAGTCCCCGTATACGTCTGTGGTTCCCTTCTAGGAGTGGCCCCAGACACGGTATCCAGACTAGGGTACTTCTCCCTGTGTTCACGTGACTGTCTCTCAAAGAGGGTTTCCTCACGCTTGTAGGGTACGAACTCACGTCTGGACTCAACCTTGCCATGTATCTTGTCGATGTACTGATCAAGGGTCAACTTGGGACTACCACAACGTTTCATCAACTTGTTGTAGCCCCGAAGTTCCTCTTCCCATCGGGCGAGTTTCGCCTTGGTGATCTTGGTCTTGCGCTTCTTCTTGTTTAGAGTAGAATACGCATGACCCATCAGGTGCATGGTCATGCAGCCATTTCCTCAAACCCGAACATGGCAACCTTGTACTTGGTGTTACCCACCAACATCTGGTCACCCATCGAAGTCGAACGAAGACCCATGACTTCACCAGTACGCTCACTGACGGGTAGGTCAGCCATGACAGTCACGTCTTTAGAGTAGTCACCGTTCTGGTGAATCTCACCACCAAATTCATACTCTGCTCCACGAGACCAAGAACCACGAAGGTTCTGAGTCCGCATGTAGGCATACTCTAGAGCCTCGTTGACCCCGATAACGTCAAGGTTACCGACCTCAACTAACGCAACGGTACGAGGGGTTTCTTCAAAAGCACAGTGAATAACTGCAATCTGCATAATCAAATCTCCTTAAACGAACAGGGGGCGCATGTTTTCAACGACCACGTTGTAGGCGTTGACTTCGTAACACCAGTTGGAGAAGAACTCATCATCGTCCTGCTCATCGCCGGGCAGGGCAACGTAGTCGCTCCAGAGAGCGTCCATCGACTGGAGACCCGCAAGGAGGTCACCCTTGGCACGGGACTTCATGATCTGAACAGCTTCGTCAAACGACATCTCTTCGATCTGGTGGAAATGGGGAATACGGAACATAGGAATCTCTCTCTTTCTCTCAACTTGCATATACATATTACTGAAGCTGGCAGGAATTGTCAAGCATTATTTTCGAAATAAGAGAATTTTCTTTTCCTTACGAATCAATAGCTTGCATCGCTGCAACCTTATTCATGATATCAAGTACCCCATCAGCGGTCACCCAACCCCGAACATCATTATCCTCAGTCAAAGGAACCCAATCACCATTCTTATCCCAAACACCCACTTCAACTGAAGTGAATCCTGTGGCCATGTTACCGTTAGAGTAGATACCATCACCCATAGCGAGTGATACAGTGTACCCATTTGCAAACTGCATAGAGAAGTTAGCCCTCTTAGCCGTAGGATTGTATTCATCTTTAGAAATTTTAATCATTACATAAACTCCGATCTCTCTTGACTTACATATATTAATACCATACCCAACAGAAATTGTCAAGCGTATAAATAAAGAAAGAACAGATTTTTTTTCAAAAAAGGTATAAATATGAGTGACGATCTATTTGATTTTGGGTTTACGTTTGCAGATGAGTCTGAGATAGAGGCCGTTCAGCAGGCGACCCAAAAGGTGGAAACCGTGTCTACCACGGTACAGTCCACCCAAGACAGACTGGATAAGTTGTTCAATGCGATTCAACCGCTGTTGAACAATCTCAAACAGAATCCAGAGAAAGAATATATACTATGGCCAAACAGATTGGATAAGATTGAGCAGTTTGAGACTCATATTCAAAACATTTACAAGGGTTAGATATGTTATTCCAGCAAGGTAAAGAAGTTATTGTCACTAACCGAGAAGGTGACATATATAACGGCAAGTTTGTAAGTCAAGAAGCCAAGATAGGTTTGAAGGTGCTTCTTGACCGTGGATTTGAACAATATAAAACCGATCACAATCCTTCTCTTGGTATTCAGAAGAATAACATCCCAGTCTCTAACAGTGTCTTAACAAGACTTCCGGTGATGATTAATGTTATTGCTGGTAGAGGATATAAGAACGTTTTATTTGTTGGTTATTATAATGAAGAGGTTGTAGATTCTTGGATGAACGAGACTACGATGGAAGTATCCCAACACAGTATTCCATACGAAGCGAGAAACATTAGTCACATCTGTAAATTCAATTTGAGTTATCAGTTAATTCCTGTAATCCAGAAATACTACGGATATGATTTTAAAATGACGGTATTACAACCGCCCGCTCAAAAAAACAGAGGCGTGTTAAAATATCTTTATAACGCTACCGGAGTATCAACAACTCCAGCAAATAAACAGTATAAGTTTGGCAGTGAATCTACTATACTGGAACAACCTTTGGGTGATGACCAATACAAGTATGATGCTATCATCTTTGGTGGAATGATTAAAAAGTATCCGGACACGTCATTTACGGTTGAGGATATTAAGAGAGAGTGGGCGCCTTATTGCACACCCGATTTTGAGATTGTTGATGTTGTTTATCAAGCAAGAGATTTCTTAAGGTTCACTGACCGTGACCAGATGATTAAGGACATCGAACCACAGATTACTAAGGCCTTCTCTGCAAGAGCAGAAACGGATGCATCAATGAAAGTTGGAAGACCTAGTTATTTCCTAGGCAATAAAGACGTAATTAACGTTTATTAATTCCAGTCTACGTTCTTCGGAACGTATGACTTGATCTTCATGCGAATCTCTTTGTCCAACTTGTCAACGGACGTAGGCGCTTTACCCGCACGTTTTACGTAGAAGTAGTTTGCGTCCTTAACATACTGACCACCACTACCAGACTTGTCGAGGTTTGCATCTACACCAACCTTATTGAATGCAAACACGATATCCCCATCCATATATCTCTTAAGACCATTACCCATATTGATAATGTCGCCAATCGTATTGGCTGCACCACGGTGAGTGTTGATCAGAATTTCTGTGGGGACTGTACGTGAACGTTTTAGGTTCTGTGCCATCGCAACTTCGATGTCGTTAACGACCCACACGATGTGGATGTTCTCTTTAGCGTAACCAAGTCCAGAAACCTCTCTAGTGAGTTTCTCAAGCTTCTGAAGGTCTTTCAATGTTGTATCGAAAATGATATTTGGTTTACGATCAGCGGGAGCGAGTAGAAGTGAAGTGTATAACGCTTTCTCTTTGCGAGAATCTAACTTTAGATAGTCACCCATAATACCGTGAAGTTTACCCACGTTCTCAGGGTTCTTAAGATTGTTTGCAAGGTCTGCGAGGTCAACACCAAGTTCAGCCTTGACTCGTTTTTGAATCATGGGAGATTTGGAGGCAAGGGTCTTGAGTTCATCAACATCAAGAACCTTGCCCTCAACACCAACCAGATTTTTCAGTACGAACCCCTTACCTGATCCTGCTCCGCCTGCCATAAAGACAACGTGACCGAATTTAGGATATGCCTTACCACCAAAGGTGATAAGTTTTTCCATGAGAAATTCAGCGTCTTGAAATTGTTCTTGTTCTTCTTTTAAGAAGGCGTTGAATTTGAACATTACGGGGCCCTTGAACTTGTGGTTTGTTATTTATATTTATACAATCCAAAGTACTAAGGCAGTCAAAACTACAGTCCAAATAATAACGTTAGGGTAAACGCTAAAAGCAGACTTATAATCTCTGACTGTTTCTACTGTATAAAATTTGGTGTAATCCCAAACCTTTTTGAGCATAGTCTTTACAGTATCCATCAATCTTCTCCTGTTGTAATTGTGACATTAGGCGGAATTTGTATTTTAATATTCTTATGGGAATGATGTAAATAGAATTTAGTTCCCTTAAATTCCTCAAATATCTTGGTGAAGATAGGTCTCCAATTATTAGCCAGTCTAAAGGTATTAGACTGTCCTCTATCACTCTCTAACAATAAGTCTGTGGAACTACGAAGAGTAAGTTCAAACATAGAATCAAATCCATAGAGATGAACTTCATCAGCGAGCATAGTCCTACACGCAAAGTCTACCGCCATGTGTCCGCAACTATAATTAGTTGCAGCTTGCGCTTCGGTCTGGCCAGGCAATTGGGCATACTTCGGAACATACTGGTGAAACGCCTTGATGTTCTGAGAATACTTCAAATAAAACGAAGGTTGTAGTTCCATCCATTTTCTTGGTCTCATACCAAGAACCCAGTCATACATGTCGAGACGAATATGTCCCTCCTGTAATGCCTTCATCATTTTAAAGTCAACCATGCATGTAGCATATACCTCATTACGAGGAATCTCAAACGGGGGCATGTTGCAAATTAGTAACTTGCCTTCCGTACCCCGTTTGAACATATATGCATGATCACCGTTACCCAGAACGTTCACTCTCATATCGAAAAATAACCTTTATTCGCACCAAGAAGATTTAGCTTCACCAAAATAAGGTCTCGCAAGTCCTTTTTCAATCTGCATCTCTGCAAAGTTTTTACCATTGACAAACACATCCGCATTGATACGTCCACCGAACTTGTCCCACTGAGTGATGTTGATTTGAACGGTGTCACCCACTGCAATTACAGACTTAGCGAATTCTGTTGCCTCTGCACCAAGTTTAGCTTCTGCTTCACACTTAGCACGGCCTCCCTTCTCAGGTGTGTCGATACCCAAAATACGGATTGCAATATCGTCACCCAGTTCAGGCGGTAACCAAGGTGTTGCTACACGAATGGTATCTCCATCCGTAACTTTAGTCACCACCATATCATAGGGGTTTGCTAAAGCTGAGGCCGAAATAAGACCCAGACCCAAGATAGCTAAATTTAACATTTTCATTTTTATTCTTCCTTAGTTTTTAAAGTATTTTTCTAAGAGTCCGATCATTTCTTCGTACTCTGCCATCTTACTTAGTTCGCTTGTAACTGATTCGATAATGTCGGGATGTTCACCAATACCTGTAGGGTTCTCAAGGTACACATCAACATTCATTCGGTGCTTTTCTAACTGACCTTCCGCATAACTACGGATTGCTACCAACATCCTGTCCCGCATTTTCTCCATTAGGATTCTCCACTACTTCGGGTTCATCGGTGTTAACTGTGCGGTAGTATACCACAACTTCTTTCAGTTGGTTTATATATCTACGAATTTCCTGCATGTTGTAGGCCATCAACTCGTAGTCGCCAACCGACATCGCAACAAACACAACACCACCGTTATTCTGTTTGCGGATATCCTCCATGAATGTGTCAATGTTTGCATCAGACACAACATACCAACGAGGGTCTTTAAGATCGATAGCACGAGGCATCGTTGGATGTGTAATCGGAATGCGTACCTGTACCGTCCTGATTTCTACAGGTCTTGGTTCAGGGATTTTTGGGCCAAAAAGACTAGCGCAACCGCTAGTCGTCAAGCTGATCAATAAAAGCAGACTCGCTTTCAATAGTGTCGAAGACATCTTGAGTTCCTTTGTTAATTCGGGTTTCAATTAGGCCAGGCTTTGCAGCAGCTAAACGTGAAAGATCGTGTCTTGCAAAGATGTCGAGGTATCTGGACATCTCTGCCTGAATTTCGTTATTACGACTAGCCATATTATTCAAAGCGTCTGTGGTTCTAGTCAGATTGGACTGCAACGCATCGATAGTGCGGTTCTGTTCATCCTGTGCAATTCTTAAGGCATTGTTTTCGTTTGCCTGTTGAATCGCTCTTGCTTCTAGAGTGTTGATCTTTGTCTCTGTGGTATTGTAGTAGATGTAACCACCCGCACCCATTGCGAGTATTACCCCAAGTAAAATTTTACTAAACATCTTCCATTTGCTCCCTTATCACTACCTTACCTTTTTCACCCGTGTGATGAACAATGAGCGGGTCTCTGACAGCGATATTGTCTATGTAATCTAATCTTAATGTATTATATTTATGCGGCAAAGGTTCGATACAGGCCATTTTTGCGATCTCATCACCCGCAAACATTGCATATAAAGTTTCCTGATCTCCCTGAATAGGATTTGAGATACACCGTTCTGCCCAAACCTTCAGTAGATTGGGAGTGTCCTGAAACCCAACAACACCGGAGTTATACCAGAGGCCGAGGTTTCCCCTACGTCTTGTCCAAGGTCTATCCTCAACCATCGATAACTTATTCTGTACAATCTCATCAAAGATTTTAGAAATGTCTGCCATCACTTGACAGTCAGTGTCCAACCAAAAGGTCTTTTTAGACTTGGTACTCACGTCCAACATGGCTCGTGGTTTCTTGAACCAACCCTTGGCTTCAGATAAAACTTCAATACGTGTGACATTATGTTCCATATTGTCAACAAAGTTTTTCATATCTTCGCTCATACCAAAGTCAGCAACGTACATATGCGTATCGTTGAATTCAAGATAGTTGCGAAGGAACCAAGGCAGTTGCCATTCGGTCACCTCATCACAACCTGTTACGAAGGTAGTATCATGCATTTCTAGTATATCCATAGTTATCAAAAACGAAACTATCCAAAGTTTCAACAATATTTTTCGATTGGTCTGTCATCTTGTAAATAAAAGATTCATCGTCTCGGGCCCCATCAAAAGACTCACGAACCTTTTCGGTTAATCCGCCCTTAGATAAATCGAAATAGGGCGTTACAATTTTAGATATGAATTCATTATCAAGGTCTTCATATGATAAAACAATATCACAACCCTCCAAGTACTTAGACTGTGGTTTAATCTCAGAATCAGAGACGTGTAACCCAGTTTCCAAATAACCATTAAATCCGATATTTACTCGTGAGCCTACCAAATCGACCATTGTAAGATAATAATGTTCGTATGCACTTCTCAGTCTTGTGTAAGGATTACGAACAATAGTAAAAGTTGTTCCTAAATCAGAATCCAACGATTTGAGAGACAGAGCAGTTTTAAACTCACCGATAGATTGTTCCTTACCTCCTCTATCCCAAGAGACCACATCTCCAGCAGCATACCTTTTGAAAAGATAGTGCAATACCGGATATCCACCACACCTTGGATTGTGGATGTAAGTAAGTTTAGTCCCATCTGAGAACGTTACTCTCATGGGAGACTCTAACGATTCAACAACAAACTTATTATACTCAATGAGGCTTAGGTCATACTCAGTCTTGATATACTGTACGATATTAGTCCCCATATCCAATTCTATTAATCTTTTTATATCACTGTATATTTTCAATGCCATATTTTTCACCGTAGTTATGTTTTGCTAAACACCCCGTCTGATTCTGTATAGTGGTGAAACTATCATCAGCCTTTGCTGCAAAAGGATAGTATTCCTGCAACCAAGAGAAGGTATCTATATTTAGGAAAACATCCGTTGGTTTTGCAATTTCTTTTGCTTGATTAATTAATGCTGTTGCGCCTTTTGGATTGACCATATACGCATGGGCGCCTGGAAAATATCTCTTAGTAGTTAGAGGCCCCATACCTAGTTGCTTTGGTTGATTCCAATTACCGTAACTAGGCATACCAATATTCACACAACCTACAAAGGCGTGATTGGTAGGCAATTCATTAATAACTACCGCATCATGTTCGAAGATGATGATCGGTTCTTTCATCTCTACACATTTTTTCCACAACGAGTAGTGAGAAAGAAAAGCAGAAAGACAATTCTCAAAACGAGAATATATCTCTTGAAATCCTCGTGGATCAATGCCTTCTTTTTTCGCAATCATCAATGGTTTTGACTTTGGTGTGATTGCGGGAAAATTCTTTACTTCAACCCCATACCTTTTGGCACTAGCGATACAACGATTCGCCGCCTCCACGGACTTTTTGTTGTTCATAATTGTAATTACATAACTATCCATAACTAACCTGTCGTACTAGAAGATGTCCCCTGAACAACGGTATAATAAGGCCAACAGACTTGCATCCAAGGGAAAAATTGTTTACACATCAGTGCGTCATTAGGCCACATACCAATCTCCGATACTTTATCTAGGAGTTTCTTTGCAGCCCAAGGTTTGATAACATAGGCAGAGTTTCCAGCGAGACCCTGTGGTAAAGGATCATCACCCAGACTGTCTACAGAAGGAATTTTGTGGAAACCGTATTTGCAGAAAAGTTCTTTATGAAAAACTGAAGCCTTACGTGTTGCACCAATAGGAGAATTGAGTCCTAAGATACCCCCGACAAAACTACCGTGCGGTTCTTTAGACAAAACATCATTTAGAATTTCCCACTTCTTGTCATTGTCCCAACCCGTGACTTGCAGTTCTTTGGTGTCACACCAGTTTCTAAATGTGGTATCGTCAAGTTTAAACGGAGCAGGGTCAACAATTTGTTCCCAAGTAAACTTACGCATAAACATAGCATCTTGTTCTAAAACCATGACGGGTTCATTGATGTCTATTGCGTATTGCCAAGTTCGCATATGGGAAACCATGCAAGCAATGACCTTTCTGTAATCATTCGCTTGATAAGCTTTTTTATACAACCCTGTTGCTAAGTCTAAACCATTTTCTTCAGCCGATAAGGGCCAAGTCCATTTAAGTTTTTTTGTCCTCAAATGGTGTATGGACTGAGTAGAAGATTCTATTGTTGCTGGAGTCGTGGCGTCCATAATCAAAGGGTTGATGTGAGAACCCGTATTTTGAATAGAGGATAAGAGTCTCCGTGTTGCATGTGTAGCAGAGGCCTGTTGAGTCAAAGATATGATTACAGCTTTGATCCATCGGTTACCGTCTAAATCAGTAACGGTAGGTTCCGGATTCTCAATTTCATTCGCCATCTCTAATAACTCTATTAAGGTCTTCATAGTCTACCTTATGTACAAACTTGAATTTCTGTTCATCAGTCCATTCTGACAAGTAGTCATTGTCCTCGTCAAACACACGGAGATACTCAGCGTCATCAATCTCACGAATAGACGTAATGTTTTCTCCAATGTGCAGCTGAGAGAACTCGTCTGCTTCTTCACAAACTACGGTGTCACCAGCGTGTTCTGCATTCTCACACTCAACAACGTAACGAATTCTAAACATAGACACACACTCAACAAGATACTTAGGCATTACTTTCACCTCTCATATATTCAAATCTGCCATCCATATATTCCATGTCATAATGACTAGGATAATGACGTAAAAGACTTCTTGCTCTATCCCTCACCTCTTTAGGAACTCTAGGTGTAGCCTTGGGATTGCAGAGGTCTAATAGGAAATTCTCTGTTCTCAGTACCGCATTGGTTCTTTCATTTGGTAAGGTCATTTTAGTTTTCCATCATAAGTTCTTAACCAAGGTTGCCCAGCACTGCCAACAGCCTTACCTTCTTCATATCCCACTTCATAAGCAGCACGAAGCCACAAGAGAATCAGATCATTGTAGCTTGGGTGAGGACTGTTAATATTGTTAATATCATCCATCAGACGTTCCATCCGAGTACCGTATACTTCAATCTCATCCAACCATTCTTCAAATGTCATATCACCACTCCGGAGCACTATATTCCGTTGCCTTCTTATATGCGGCAACTCCATCTAAACCATACGAGGGACAAACCAGAATCATCTCTGGCAGACCCATCTGATCTCTGTCACCACCTTCACCGCAGATGAAGTAGAGTCCAGACTCTTCAGGGATGCTGTGAACCCAAATCTTTTTTAGTTTCTCAAACAGAACTTGTTCTTCATCAGTTAGCATATTGTCGTAGGCTTCCTCAAGAGCAGATACCATGTAAGAAACATCTTCAGGTCTTAACTGACCGCCATTCACCACATGATGATAAAAACGCCTTGCTTGTGCTAGTATGTCTTGGTTCATCACATCAATCCCAAAGGTTTTCGTAATACTTTCCAAACAGTCGGAAACCATTTGTCATACGCTCTTGATGCTTCTTACGACCTTCTTCGTCAGCATTGATATGATATCCACCGAATGTTTTTGATTCGTCAACCACCCATTCACCGTAGTACTGTTCTTCCCAACTATCCAATGTCTTTTGTTCAAACGCAAAGATCATTTCGTCCATGACCCAGTTCCAACGTTCAAAATGAAACGCATCAGTAGCACCACAGTCCTTTTCTTCCTGTGTAAGTTCTGGTGCGCTAGTTGACTTCAGGTGCTTGGGTACATCCTTGTCATCAACATAGGGTGCGCCATGGTTGGTTGCCTTGAGTTGTTTCAACATGGGAAGAACGATTAACGCAAGAGTATGATCCATACCCCAAGTGTCCCAA
>Ga0099848_1000028_pt1 | contig 46934 bp, 68 predicted proteins | sample CB_VirMetaG_3_FD_78179 | JGI IMG/M metagenome (GOLD analysis project Ga0099848, IMG submission 78179) | Freshwater to marine saline gradient viral communities from Chesapeake Bay - CB_1508_1S Viral MetaG | ecosystem: Environmental > Aquatic > Marine > Coastal | place: USA: Chesapeake Bay...
GCACTATGTGCAATCCAGTCTCCATGCTCTCCAAATATTGCATTTAACAAGAAACTTGTAGTGGTTGAGCCAAAAGAAGAAGGGTCGGATGAAAATCAACAGTTTGAAAAAAATAAAGATGTCAGCGGAGATTCAGAGCAGGCAACTGATCTAACAAAGTCTAATGATCAAATATCCCAAGAGGATGTAACCTCTCCCTACATGGAATACAGAATTACGGAGACCTATAAGGAACTTAGCGACATTTCATCTGGAAGCTTTAGTTATGTTGAGGACTCTACCCAGAGAAGGAACGCAGGGTTTCATAGGCAGGGAAGAGGCCGAGCTGTTAAAGATGTTACATTCTCTGCGACAAGATCGAACAAGCGTCCTCAGATTCCAGGACCTTACGACTATGTAGAGAAGGCCGAGAATGGCGATATCAATATAGCTGTGAGTGATTATGTCATTACCAACAATTCAGTCACGCCTTCAGCTTCTGGGCAACAGGTTGTTTATCAGGTCAGCGGAAGCTTCCGTGGAATGATGTCAAGAGGATACAGTAAAGGCGAGTCTATAAGACTTGCAACCACCCCAACGCTTGGAGATTTCGGAGAGAACTTCCCGCACGACAAAACACTCTTCAGCAGGATTCCGGGAGAGAATCTATTAAGCTTTGACGATCCTATTTTCAACAAGCAAGTCTCAGATGAAGGCGGAGGCACAGATCCGGCTACGGGCGGTGATGGTGGCGAACCCGATGGAGCAGTATAATGGCATTTGATTACACAAGTTTCTTTACCAAGCTAGGTAAACAAATTGACGCCTACAAGAAGCTGCTGCTTGCTGTTGGCGGAACTACAGACACAGAATTTCAGCAGATCCTGGACGCATACGCAAGTGAGAGCCGTGCAGTATTGTCAACTATTGAGGGAACCATCTCCTCAATTTCATCACTCCAGACATCAGTAAGTTCTCAAATATCGACGTTGCTTACTAATCCAATGTCTGGACTTCTTGTTCAGCTTGTCAAGGACGACACGGGAAAGTCGGTCTCAAGAGCACAGGCACTTGATGAACTAATTCGGCAAATGGAGAACGATTCCCAGTCGGTCCAGAACGGCACTGTAAGTGCATCGTTTTCTGGTACAACGACAGGAAACGGATCTACTAATTATAGCTTATTAAATGTTGACGGAAAAACAGCAGAGCTTGCGTATGCAGAAGATATTAACATTCGAGTGCAAGGCACTGGTGAAAGCCAGAGCTACCTGCTGATTGGAGATACTGGTTATAGCAGATTTAACAAAGATTATCCTGGCGGGTCTGGGATCAGGACAACTAGATCTGTTGCAAACCCGTCTACGTCAGGTAATTTAGTCACCAATGGCACCATATCCACGATCTCATCTACCGATTCAAATTTACCAAACGGGTGGATCTCAACAGCGTCAACAACAGCTTCCATCTCCGCTGTACAGCAGGATGAAATTGTAATTTCAGGTTCTCCTTCTGCCGGATACTATAATATAGAAATTACCGATTCTGACGGCAAAAAACTTGTTACTGAGCCAATTGCTTACAATGCCCTATCTTCAGCTGTCCAAAATGCTGTTCAAAACCTTTCAGGCTACGAAGACACCACTGTAAGCTATCTATCTGGATCAAGTCCCAATTTTACATTCCGTGTAATCTATAACAATAGAAAAAACGGAAATACAATTACAATTTCAAACAGCACTACAGGCGGAACGTTTGCTATCTCGACAATCAACACTGGAGGAAATTTCCTTTCTGGCGGCAGGTGCCTGACGATTACTGGAAATGGCGTCGAGAAGGTTGTATACTACATACCAGTTAATCTTGGAACAAGAACTGGATACTTCTTTTCAATGAGGCTTAGACCTGACACAGTTACATCTGGCGTTCTAGCTGTAAGCCTTGTTGATCAATTTGAGACAACAACGGTCCCAATTCAGGATAACAGTTCAAACAGCAACCAAGTGACTCAAGATATTTCTGCACTTACCAATGCAGCGTTTTCTGCTGTCAATGGATTCTTTAGAACTCCAAATGAACTACCTAGTTCCGTCTATTTGAAAGTTGAATTTACCACCGCACTTGATGCTTCTGGAGTTGTTGAGATATCAGACCTTCTGCTGAAAGCAACTACACCGGCTTACCCAGGAGGGCCATACATTGAACTTACCGATGGGTCCACAGATTGGGCAAAAGATGATCGCCTTGTACTTACTGTGACAAATAATTATGGGGGACAGATTCATCAGTGGATGGACAGAATCTTTAATCTAAAATCTTCTGGAAGGTTGTTACCTACATCAGGAACGCCGACTATCTCAGATACCTTAATCAGCTAGGTGGCACATGTCGCACTTAGAGGAATATGACGGAGTAGAGTCTCAGCACGGCAGCTTCTATAAAATCGTGCTTGCGATTAAAAGCCTCCTAAAACGCAACATTGAGGACGCCACCGACAGCACTGTTCGCATCATGAGTAGTGCACTTGGATCTGGAACTCACCTTCCATCCGATTACCGAACTTTCATTATCTCTCCATCGACAAGCATATCTTATGATCAAAATGCTTTCGCTGGTGGAGGTTCAATTCAGGTAACTGCTCGTGTTGCCGTTGTCATCACGGCCAAGGTCCCTGGGTCATTGGATGATGTTGATGAGATTGAAAACTGGTTCAAGCGTCAAGAGCAAACAAGAGTAGATATGATGTCTGCCCTTACAGGTGCCCATCTTTACGACGAAAACGGCATCCTCCTGACGAACGAAGTCTTGTTTCCAAGGGAGGCTGCCTGGAATAAAGACAAGAGTATGGGAGATGTTATGGTGGCCTTTGATATCGAATTTGACGAACTTATTACTAAACCGGAATAACCGGCTGGATGGCTGCTCTCCCCGTGCTAGGCGGGGAGGGCTGGACACAAGGGAGAATTAGATGGTCGATCCAGTTGTTCCAGAGGCAGAGAACCCAAGAGTAATTCCAGATCTCTATATGTATCTGGAACTTTACGACAGCGACAGTAACCTCATTGAGGACAAAGTTCAGTGCCTAGTTGAAGTCAGCGATGGAATATCAAAGAGACTAAGGGACTTGGGCATTGTTAGGCATCAGTCGAATCCTAGCGACTATGCAAATATCAATCCTGCTCCCATTAATCAGATGGCCTATGCTTCAGCATGGAACTTCCGTTCTTTAGCACCTCTGGAGCTTAATGAACTCTTCTGGCCATTTCAGGCACAACGCAATGCCGAAATGATCGTTGCAATTGAGATTGACAGCATGAAGGAAGGGCTAAAAAGCCTGAAATCCATGGGTATAAAGTCAACTTCAAACAACGGATTTGGGGCAACACTTAAAGAAAATATTGAGACAAGTACATCTGTCACAGTCGTGTGGGGCAAGACAAATTCCAATAAGGAATTCTCTTTAGACATGTACCCAGTGTCAATCAACTATTTTGATGACATGGCCGTTATTCACTTGGTTGATCATAGGTACTTCACAAACAAGCTCTACCTAGACGATCTTGGCATTGCAGTGCCATCTACCTTCCAGCCAGTGCAGGTTGAGGCTGCAAAAGCTTTTGGCGTTCGAGGAAAGGCTGTCAACGGCAGGCAGATAAGATACGGCATTGCACCTGGAGACTCCGACTCCCAAAGCCCAGCAGAATGGATCGCTGTTTCTATGGACCCCAGTTGCTACAGCAAGTCTGTTCCATCTGGAATATTGGCAGATAATGAGATGCTTGGCCAGCTAAACATGCCAGCCGTAATACCCGACATTAGAAGAAATGCACTGAGCTATGATGCAAGAGAAAGTCTGACAAACTCAACAACTTCTTCCATGTATTCATCTTCTGAGCTTTTCGATCAGTGGTACTATGTAATAGCTGAAAGCCACAAGGGAAACAGAATACTTGCCAAGAACTCATCATGGCCAAGTGGGAGCTTGGTCCCCGTTGGAACCTCTGGGGTGACAACAAACTACAAGTTTAAAGCAATTACAGATGTCTTTTGGTGTGAGGATGGGTTTGTTACTGGAATTGAGCGTTCAGATCAGATCCTCGACAGAATTGACCAGACAGCGGCAGATGCTGGGCAGATCGATAAGTTCCACCTCGGGATACCGCAGAGAAAATACAAGACATGCCTGAGGCTGCCCATCGACTCAGCTGCACTTGGCGGGAGTGGCTATGATTACACGATGGACAATAGCTCTCTCGAATACGCCCAGCAGCGTTTAGATGCTGCTGCAAGATGGCTTACCGCTTTCACTAATTATACAACATGCCAGAGCAGCCCTGATAACTTCTCTGGAGGAATCGCATTTATAAACATTGAAGAAGATGCCTCTTTAGATCCAATTCCGTTTGGCGACCTTACGTACATGGCCATGTCGAATGAGTGTGCCTATATTAAATTTGGAATCTGGTACGGTGGTAGAGACTCAATGCCTCTTCCGGGAAGATCAGTTGGCTCTCAATTACCAAGCGTCCCTGATGCTCCACAGTCTTTCGTCCAAGACACACCAGAAGGCCAAGAGCAGACAGTTCCTTCAGACGGAAATCCCGTACTGTCAGCACAATGCCGCTTTGTTCCGTACAGGGAAGACGCCTTCAATTACTCAATCCCGTTCTCTTTTGATCTTGGAACAGATGCCGGATATGACAACGGCAGTATAACGCATGTCATTGCCACTGCCGACGACACAACTACACAGCCGCTGTGCACAGTCACTCATTATGTCAATCCAACAAGCGACTATGGAAGCTCTCCGACGACGGCACCTCCATCAAGCAATTTTAAGATCAAAATAGGGTCGCCTATGTTTTTGGCTCCAAGCTCAAATGCTAAGATCCTTGCAATGCGGGCAAGCGTCAATGCGAATTCTACACAAACTGGGGCCTGGATAGCAATGGAACAGGAGTGTTAAAATGAGTTGCTGCTGCGGGGGAGTTACTGGGCGTGGCTGCTTTGAGCTTCAAATAGACAACATAACAGTAAGTAATGCTTCGTGCACTGGATTTGATAGTTCCATTGATGGAATCCAGATGAGAGCACAGGAGTGGAATTCAAAGGATTACTTCTTCGTTTCTGAATTCAGCTGCACTATTCTTGGACGTGCTGGACTTTCACGCAATGATATAAAGCACTGGACTAAGGTTGAATCCGCAGGAGTACGGCCTGAGACTGTAAAGTCTTCATCATCTCAAGCACAGACTGTTTGCCAGCCATTAGCTGGAAGTGGCATTGTAGGATTGCCGTGCTACTGGGGAGCATGTCCAGGTGAAACTGTGTTGTTTGTTCAGGACACAAGTGACTTTCTTCATATCTTTATCATTGAGCATTCACAAGCAAGAGGAACAGGCGGTGACGTAAGGCACTGCAGTAGTGATGCTTTTCATCATATCAAGTCCACGACTGCACATTCGGACCTTTCAGACCTTTCCGGGATGAGTGCACTTTCTTGGTCAGACACATTCTACCCTTTTATAGATAAGTATGGAGACTTCACAGGATGGAATGAGTATTTCGATCCTGTCATGGACTTCTCCTTATCAACTTATACTTTCACTGGATGCAACTACTGCACTTCTTCCGTTCCTTTTATTATATTGGATTCCAGGGAAAACATTGATGAGACTCTTGGTAAATATTATAAGCACAAAGACAAAACCCATCGAACTGCTGCGGAAATGTCAGCACTCTACTTTGGCACAAAGCCAAGTGACTTTGATCTTTTAACTTCCGTATTCGTCGGCATGTCAGTTCCAAATGGGCTGACCACTCACAGTCAAGGTCAATATGATCTTCACATTGGCAATTTCTACAAAGGCATATTCCGTCACGATGAAGCAAGTTTCCTCGGTTATGCACAAACTGGAAGGCTGAGCATAACCTACAGTGGAGGAAACTACACAGGTCCATCACCTGGGTCTGCTTCTGGTGCAACTCAAAATGCTTGGACAAATGCCGTCGCTTCAGGACCTCTATCTGGATCTACAAGAACTGTCAGTGAAGTATTGTCTGAAAACACATTTCCGCTTCAGTATTCAGAAACTGATTTCTACAGAGAAGACTGGAGCGTTAATAACTCATATGTTCTCTACGACAATTCAAGCTTCTTAACTAATAAGCCAATTTTCATTAAGAGCCGAACAGACACACAGGTGGCAGGATTAAAGCTTAGGCACAAACTCATTCACCTCAATGCCCATGAGTTTATCCCCGTCACTTGCGATCCCGACACCGCCTCTTACGGATACGAAGGCATGAATGCCTGGGACCCTCCACCAGTCCCACACCCTGACTGTTATTATACGAGTGCTTCGTTTTTTGAAAATGGGCAGTTTGATTCGTATTTCACCTCCGACAGGGAGCCTGGGATTGGCTATACAGGTCAAGGCGTCAATATACGACCAGCACCTATAGCACCATGGGTTGAATCGTCTCTAATTTTTGCAATTGCCGAAACAAGTGACGGAGCAAATTGGAACGTCTATCCCGCTGCACTCATTCAAACCAGAATGCCACTGTTTAGCGTTAAGCAAAATTGTTTTGGTCAATTTGGATATTGTAGGGCCCAAACATCTGGACTTAAATGTAATGAGTCGGGAAATTTATTAGATGAACAGCAACGCTATTTCAACTATCATGAATGGAGAGGATGTGAAGCTGAAAATGACAGACTCTCAAGTAGTTACGAATCTCGATGTACTTACACTGTCGCCATTGCAAGTTCTCCAGTTTCTGTAGCTTCTGACTATGCGTCGAATGCAGTCACTAAAGCACTTCAAGGATATTCTGGATCACTCACAAATTGGACTGCACCTACCAACTTCGGCATCACTGGATACGAAAACTACTTCGGGGGAGGAAGCGATAGGAACGCCTTCAAAGAGTGGCGTCACATTCCGCCAGCACATGGGAACAGCGTATTTGACGCATACTCAAATATCTCAATTGACATTGGGGAGTGTAATGGGGTCAATCCATGCCTCGATTGCAAATGTCCAAGAATAGTTGATCTAAACATTCCGTGCATTGACAACGGAGTTCAGCCACTCAACAACCTGACCAACGGAGGTAATTGCTGGCAAGAATTAAAAGACAGATTCATGCAGCCAGCAGAATGCCTTGAAGGATGCGAGCCAACAAGTACATGCGAAGGATGCACCTCAAGCAATGTTTGCACTGTGACAGTAGGAGGAGTTGCAAATAACTTCTGTACTGGATGTACAGCTGTGAATACTTCCTATGTTCTGTCGTGGAACACGACTCCTCAGTTCTTGACAGCTGATCCAACCTACGGTGCAATATGTGCAGGATGGTCTGCCACTTTCACAGGATCAGTATGTTCCCCATTCCCGACGACGGAAACTTACATTGAAGTGATCGTCCAAGAGGGTGGATACATTCAAGGGAAAATTTGCGTATCCGACGCACTTCCGTCAACATGCGGTTCAGGTGCAGATTTTGACCTCACATTCACCCCCGGAGACTACGCTCCAGGTTGCAGCATTTCTACTGCCCTAAACCAAGTGTCTACCACAAGTGGATTTTGCGACTTTGCATTCTCAACCTTCAGCATGGTTGTAAGCTGATGACCAAGTATCTTGCTATTAGAAAAACAAGCCAATGTCTCTGGGAGGCCGAGATTCCCATGGACAACATCTACAGCTTCACGCCGTCTGGAGGCGGTGCTGCAACTGTAACTTGCGTTCAGTCTGAAGGAAGAAAGGCATATTTCAATATATCCGCTGAATTTAGCCAAGCCGACAAGACAACAACTTGGACCATCCAATGGAAAATTCCGTGGGACGGGGTTGACTCAGCAGGAGACCCTGGCGAATATGAAATTATGACTGTTCTCATAGAGCAGGAGAATGATGACTGCTACATCAGGGAGTGTCCTTTATCAATTCCTATCAGCCTTACCATTACCGGAAATGCAGGTTTCACAAATGCAGAAGGATATTTCAATTCTTCATACTGGAATCTTGATAAATTCTGTGAGCTGTTCAAGACATCAGATGGGGGGTGGACTGAATGCTTTGACCATATTGGAATATATTACTCAACGGCTTTATACAACAATACTATTATATGCTCTGATTCTGGAAAGTGTTGCCTTCCTGGAGGAGGCTGCAGAGACACGACAAAAGAACAATGCACAAGACTCGGAGGAACATTCACTCCTGGTGAGAGGTGCTGCACGACCATACTTGGCACGCTTGACTGCTCTGGCGGGTGCAGGGAAGAAGAACTTTTTGCCTGCTGCTTTCCTGATGCGAGTTGCACTGACTTGATAAAGTCAGAGTGTATTGAGAGAGGAGGAACTCCCGGAAACCTCAAGTGTTCATCGACAACGTGCGTAGGAACCGGAAAGTGCTGCCTTCCGTCTGGAGACTGCATCCTCACGACACAAGCTGACTGCACTTCAAAGAGCGGAACTTACGGTGGAGATGGCACGAAATGTACTGATGGGTGTGCTGGAGATCCAACAGGAGCCTGCTGCCTGGACGATGGGAGCTGTGTAGAGACGACAAATGCAAACTGCACTGCACAGGGAGGAAACTACCAAGGTGATGCTACCACATGTGCTTCATCTAGCTGTGGATCTTGCAATAAGTGTGAGCAGGGATCTACTCCCCCAGGTGCTGTCACGCTTATCGTGAGCGGAGCAAAGTCAAGTTCAACTGTGTGCAATTGCTCTGAGATTAACGGAGCATTTACGCTGACCCCATCGAGTGAGAATCCGTGTTCGTATGAATACTCATTCACTTGCTCGGGAGGAGGAACTATAAAGTACATAGCTGAGGTTTACGGAAAGCTTGTTGATGAACAGCCAGCTCCAGGATGGGCTGTGACCATCATGTACCAAGGGGAGCCTGTCCATTCGACAGCATCACTTTTTATAAACTGCTCCGGTGGAGGTGATTTTACCTATAGGTCGGGTCGCTGGATATGTGCGAATAATAACTCAAATATCCGTCTCGAGCTTATAGTGTAACAAAAAAAACCGCCCAACCTGCCAGAAAAGGGGGAGCAAACCTCCGGGCAGGCAGGCGGTGAGACGAGTAACTTAAAGTGTTTGCTTTTAACTGATGTACCCTACTTCCAGCTGTATATTAATGAGACTCGTCCTGTTAGTATAAACCTTTTTCTCAGATGGGCACACTACAGTTTTGCGTGTTATATTGTATATCGCAAGTGCCTGAACTGGGTCTGACTCAATGAAGATAGGAAATGGAACTTCAGAAAATACTCTAGCCTTGAAGGCAGCATGAAGATCATGCTCCCCATGTCCTCCGTCGTACATATCCATTCTGAACAATGTCATTCCGTTCCTGTCAAACCAGCTCTCAGTAACTTCTCTGAAGTCAGGGTGCCTGCCAGTTATCAGGGAAATATCCACTCCTCTTACGGCATTAATTGGAATCACAGATTCAAGTATATTTTCATACTCTTTCAGTGTTAGCTTTCCGTCTGGGTAAATATCATCAGTAAATATACCGTCAATGTCATAGCTCGAAATATATGAATATTTCGGCTTGTATCCAAAGAATGACTCCTCCGTGAATAGGAACGGAGATTTAATTACCGAAGGCGTTTCATCAGACGAGTGAGTCCACACCCAGATATCATTTGCGATTGCAGTTCTCTCAAGTGAAGAATAATCTTCAAGATTATACCATGGCATCTCTATATCTACATTGTCTTCTTCGATCTTTTCTTCTTCACCTGCAGAGAATGACCACAGGCTGTTGAGCCAGTTCTGACGACCCTTGCACTCACACTCTGCATGTTCATTCCCAGTCAGGATCTGTTTAATCCTGCTAGTGCGTGCCTTTGTAATCCCGACGCTTTTCAAGCCCCTGGCCAATACATCACCGATACCACGTGGCCTGCAGTTATGCTTTGGTTCATTAACTTCGACGGGAACCTTAGCCTTGACGCCGCAGATATCGCATTCCCAATCTTTTAGCCTATCACTCACTTTACTTCCTCCCAACGACGCATTCTTTTTCTTGTTGGGATCTTTCCGTTTTTTCTTAGCTTTCTTAATCTAGAGCTAATCATAAACGGATCGAACAGTCCAGCCATGTCAACTGGAAGATCTCTTATGTGCCCATTTTCCATGCCTAGTGCAACAAGGAGGACATAATCGGCAAGCCTGCAACTATCTTCTCGATTGCAATGATCAATGCTGAATGGCCTCTTCTCCCTTGAATTGTATAGGCGATAAGCAGCCACAAGTACACGATCTGAATATTCAATATTATACACTTCACTGGACATGTCTACCTCTTTTCAATGTTGGAAGCACTCCCACCCAAGGCCCCCCAAAAAAACAAAATAAACCTTGGATGAGAGATACTTCCTACCTACTGCACGGTAACGAGCAGGCCATGCCTACCCAAAATCTGAAAAGAAAATTTCGAAAGCTTCGTATATCTTTTCCTGTCTATAGACGGGACAGTCCTCTCTCGAAGCATACATGACAAGATCGGAAAGCTCGTCGATCTCGTCTTCGCTGAGCCGTGTCATGTCGAAGTCCCACTTTCCAGCAAGCTGTTTCAGTGCGTCTGACGTAGGTGTTTCGTAATCTTGTCTACATCTTCTGCATATGTGATCGTGGCAATCCCTGCCACATCCGTCACAGCACACAATTTCAAGCCAGACACCATCAGACCACGAGTTGTCTGGCTCAATCTCTTTGTTTCGAGCCATATCTAATCCCTCCATGGTGATTTGATCTCATCAATATACCATGCAACGGATCTCATGTCAAGCACTCGGAACGAGCCTGTGCCATCTAGCTCATACAATTAAGAACATGCCCGAACTTATCAATAAGTGGCGGTGTTTAGTACCGGGGTTTCAGTTGTCAATCATTACCAACACCTAGACCTAGACAACGACATAGACCTAGACCGAGACTGGGACCCACACTTAGGCCCAGACCTAGACCAAGACCTCGAGCTAGACCCAGAACCAGACCTAGACCTGTACCCAGACCCAGACATATCCCGAGACCAAGACCCAACCCAAGACTTAGATCTATTTCTTATCATCATTGCATCACCAAGGCCAAGGCCAAGACCAAGACCTAGACATAGACCTAGACCCAGAACTAGACCCATACCTAACCCTAGAACTGGACCCATACCTAGACATAGACCCAGACCAAGACCTAGACCCAGAACAAAACCAAGACCCAGACCCAGACAAAGACCTAGACCTGTTTCTTATCATCATTGCATCAACCCATAGCTTTCGATAGCTGAGGTGCGGATATACCAATCGCTCGGCAGTTTCTCTGCATTTTCGAATCCAGCTTCGCTAAGGGGTCCAGTCTCATAAACGATACTGGCATCGTTTAGTTTGATATCGGTATCCCCAACGCCCTCCAGCACACCTGCGTAGATGTAGTTGCAGCACCATACTGTGATGCGTTCTCCCAGCAATCCCTCTAGTCCACCACCAGTCGTTTCAACAATCGTTTTCATTTCAATCCCTCCTTTTGTTTTAATAGTTGTAGCACCTTGGACGCTGTAATTCGTCATCGAATTCAATGACAACATCCATTGGTCCATCAATCGCCCACTCACTCCACGCTTGCATAGCCTCTGCGACTGAGCTGGCATACACATACCCTATCGGTGGATACTGCTTCATTCCTTTGCTCTGTGCATACACTTGGCAATATTTCAATCCCATGTCTGCTATTGGCTCTCGCATCTCAATCCCTCAGTAAGAATATGTCGGCACTTATCCACAAACCCCGACTGTTAGTAACCCATGTCGAAGTCTTGTGCCTGCTCGGTCAGGTCATCCAACGCCTGCTGGCGTGCTTCCAGGTAGTCGTTGTGTGCTGCCTGAATCGCGTTCCAGAACTCATCGCCACAACCGTCCTCGATCAGTGCTGCCGACACTCGATTCTCGAATTCTCGCAGTGCATTACGCTCAGACCTGATTCTGTCACGTTCTCTGGCTAACGTTTCGCTCAATTCGATTAATCGGTCAATCTCCTCTTTCAGTTTTGCATGAGCCATCATCGCATCATGTGCCTCGTTGCTTACCATGACTATCCTCCAGCCTAATAACCCATATCCAAATCCTGAGCCTGCTCGGTCAGTTCGTCCAGAGCCTTTTTCCGTCGCTCATTTTCCACGACAGCTAACCCCTTTTTTGACGATTCAATGCACTGCTTGATAATGTCATCCTTCCACCCCCAGGAACATGTTGCCTTCCTTATTTCCTGCAGTGACTTTTTCATTCGCTCTATTACCTCTATAGCATCCCTGGCTGTATCGCAAATGTCATGATCAATGTCGTCTAGCTCAGATACCCACTTCAGTTCATCAATAACCTTCATTAGTAAAGCTCCTCCTTTGTAGCATCTTTGATTGACTTATACCATCCCGCAGCAGTCTTCGGCATTAACGGCATGTCATTAGGTGGCCAGTATTTCTGCTCAGAGACAAAGATGCCCCTGGCTTGGTTGAATGTCATTCCGGCACGACGGGCTCGGTGCCACGCCTTTTGCCAGTGCTTCTCTGTGTCACTGTAGCACTTTGTTCTCCGCTTAGTGACGGGGTCTCCCTCAAGTCGGATCAGCTGACCGTTTTTCTGAATCACCATACGCTTGCTTTTCTCATGCTTGAACCCGCAAGTTCCGCAGACAGCCCCCGACTCACGTACAGCTGAACAGTTCGGGCAGATGATTGCACACTTTTCTTCTCCAGTCTGGATCTTCTCCTGTTTAGCCTTGGAGGCCTGTGCGTTATCCATGTAGAAGTATTCTGACCAATCAATATTCTGCCCAGGCTCTCCATGCCGCCACCAGTTTCCACCATGGTCTTGAACGAGAACAGCCTTGAGACTCTCATGGTTACGCAATACCCTGCCAACGGTCTGAACGTAAGAGGTAATGCTCCCGATGGGACAGGCAAGTATGATGTGAGCGAGTTCAACGATGTCGATGCCCTCTCTGAGGACGAACCGATTACATAGCACCTTTATTTCTCCGCTACGCAGCCGCTCAAGGATCGCAGCACGCTTGTCTGGGTCTGATGGGTACTCTTCCCCATCTACGTAGCAGTCACTACCGTCGATGTGAGCTGCCTTAACGCCATTCTTCTCAAACTGGTCCACGAACCACTTTGACTCTTTGACTCCAGGAGCAAACAGGACAGCTGGACGCTGATTGGGGTTTAGCCTCTTATAGTGATGATGCACATGTCCAAAAATCTGGGGCGTCCAAACCGTCTTGCGTATGTCATTAACGGAAAACTCACCAGATTTAATGGGCTTCAAATCTGTTGTATCGATCTCGGGACACCCGAAGGTGATGGCTGGCAGGTGAGCGGGCCAACCACCACACTTCTCGGGGTCTCGGAGTTCTTCGTTCGTTACAACCTGGACCAATTCATCGTAGATATGTGAGATGCCCACTGGAGTTGCTGTAAATCCTGCAATCTTAGCCCCTTTCTCCTTGTAGTAATCAAACACCTCAATTGCAGTTGTTTCCTTTTGCTGATGGGCTTCGTCTACAATAACCAAGCTGACAGGCTTTGGCATCCTGTCTTTTCGCTTCTGTGCAGCAACGGTCGCCAGTGAGCATATTTGTACAGCTGCTCTTGGATTGTAATATCTATCATTGAATGCAGCAGCAACCGTTCCGAACTCAATGCCTCGCCTTTGACAGCCCTTAATTAGCTGGTCAATAAGTAAATTTCTGCAGCAATACAGTGCGACTGTCATTCCTTTCTCTACAACATACTTTATGATGGCTGAAAATATCTCAGACTTGCCAGCTCCTGTGGGGGCTTGCGTCACCCATGTCTTATGATATGTACCGCCTTCGTATCGACTTATGTTCTGCTTGAATGCTTCCAGCTGATGCGGCCAAGGCACTACAGAAAAGTATCTAGAGAATTCCGAAGATCCTGAGCTTCCCTGATCACAATTTCCAACTGATCGTGCAATTGCTTCCATCGTCTCATCTCGTCTTGGTTCATGCTTTTAGTGGCTCCGCGAAGTCCACCCAAAATCCTTACGCACCTACCTACAGCCTGCTCACCACTCTTAATTGATGCAGAAAGCTGCTTACGTTGATTCGCTCTCTCGCTCCCAGACTTTAATCCACTAACTTGTTCCAGCAAAAAACTCTCCATATCTTCAATCTTCTCTCCTTTTGCTGCATTTGCAACATCTAATAATGAACTTGCTATCCCTGCCGTTGTGTCAATCTCTAGTTTCTTTAGCGGGCCTGCAAACTCTGGATGATGCCTGCAAAGCCTGTAGCTATTAATATAGAAACTCTTTGACTCACCTCCCAAGAGTTTGAAAGTTTCAGCACAGTCTGAAGGACTTATGCCAGTATCTTTTACATAATCCACCATGAGATTCCCAGCCAAATAGACATGCCGTGCATATGACTTGCCACGGAAGTGCATTGAGTAAAAGTAAGGATGAGCTTTAGGCCATCTCTCCCTGATATAGTGAGTCCTGTCGATAAAACAAGGCTCGAGCCCGTGCTTCCTGCACAAGCTCAAGCCCACCAAGCCGTCAAGGACCATTCCGCGATACAATTGAACATCAGCAGTTCCGTTGGCCAAGACCTGCTCTTCAGCAGACGCCTGCTCGACCTTGTTGGCACTTCTTAGATACTTGTATCCGGAGAACGGCTTGAGTTTCACTTCTCGTCTTCCTTGTTGCATTCAGATAAAGAAATTTCATAAAGCTTTTCAACGTAATCCGAATCCCACCCGAAATAAGCCAAGTGTTCGGCTATTAATTTCACTTGCTGCCATGGATCAAGATCTTCAATGTCAACATCAAATCTATTTTCGTGGAACATTAGAAAAAACCCTCCAAGTCAACATCTGCATCCCCGGTCACTCCATCCGTGGGTGGCCCTTCGAGATATTGCAATACAGCACGATACAGAATTGAATCCTGCTGACTGGTTGGAGGCTGTTCTTTGCATCTTCCTACATACCAGTCTAGATAGCTTTTACCCTTAGGATCTGAGGCCATCTCCTCAACTGTCGCTCCCTTGTATTTTCCAAAATGAAACACTACACCTCCCGGATCTAGCTCACAGATAACATCTCCAATGTCCTTGTTTTCTGTATGCTTCTTAGCTTCGGATGGCTTACTGGCAGGCGGGGCCGAGTAGCTTTTTTGTGCAGGCTCTCCGGTTGGCATCTGGTACTTATCGCCATCAAACTTTCCAGCATAAACTTCACCAGCAATTCCCATGTGGTGGCAAATTTTTGAGATGCAATCCGTCTCTGACATCTTCGGGGTCTCGTCCTGACCCTTGTCATAAACCGGAGTCCCACCAGTCAACGTTGAAGTTCGATGAACTCGTGCTTCAGGATCTGCGAGAGTTCCTTCAGTCACGTATTCAATGTAGCCCGTGCAGTAATGTGCATTCCCACTTGGGGAGTAGCATGAATTAACCTGAACGAAACGCCACCCCATACCGCAGGCACCGAACAGTTCAGTCAGCACGCGATAACGCCAAGTAGGCTCGATGCTGCTTCCTTTGAATCTGCCGTTGTTGAAATCTTTCTGGGCATCCTTTGGAACCTTGTAACCAGCATTCCAGATCGTCATCTTTTCCATAGCTCACCTTTCAAATATTACTAAAGTAATCACTTAGACTCCACAGTGCAGTTACCTCCTCCTCCAGGTACTGCATCGCACGGTCGTTATCCGTTCGATACAGCCTGGAAAAGGAGTCTCCGCGAAAACCGTCAGACTTTGCCTTGATGCCGAATAGAGAACATAGCTGCTCAAATCTAGGCATGTCAAAGTTCCCGCGATAAGGACCAGACCAAACCTTAGCAATATCTACAAAGGTAGTCGGAAGTTTGCCATAGTCATTGACCAGGGGCCTACCCAGGTAGTTTCCAGGTTTTATCTGGTACAACCTTGAACGGTTGACTAGAAACGGGATATCAAATGAAGTTCCGTTGTACGTATAGACAGGTTCGGCTCTCTGCGTAAACCACCCAAGCAAAGTCCAAAATTCTTCGAGCATTGTTTTTTCAATGCCTTCAAGAATCTTCACCTCAGGACCGTCTCCCTTGTCATACTTCACGCCAATAGCCAGCACATGTCCTGTTAGCGGGTCCAAGGCACCACGTCTTTTTAGCTTGTCAATATGTTCCGTCTCACGCTTTTTGGCTGCCTGAGGTGCATTCCATTCTTTAACTTTCTTTTTCCATGTTTCCTCGAGCTTGATATTTCCTCGAGGTGGTTCTTTACTGTCAGAAAATGGTATAACAGACAACAGATCTTCGTCACTCAGTGCTGATGTTTCAATGTCAAATACCATCTTAACAGTCATGTCGGTCTCCACTGTTAATGTGCTCTAAGCCCTCGCTCTCACCTGTGAGGCACTCAGGGGTGTGGTAGTCATTACCTCCCCTTACCCTGGACTCAAGGGCCTTGATTTCATAAAGGGCGTCCATGAGAACATTGAAAGTCTCACCTTCGAGACTCATGAAGATTCTTGCCTGTTGTCTAATCCTGTCCTTTATGGACATCTCCCTGTTCATCTTCATAGCTCCTGATGAAATAGTATAGTAGCGTAGGTGCTAATGCCATTATGATAATTGACGCCACGAACCATCTAAATGCCAGTTGATCCAAAGCCACTTTCGCCTCTGGTAGTCTGGTGTGTAAATTCTTCAACCTGAATCATGGAAGTCATTAATATCGGCTGGAACACAACTTGAGCTATTCTTGTTCCTGGCTTGGCCGTGTAGCTAAAATGCTTGTCGTGATTGACCAAGATGACTTTTACCTCACCCTGATACCCACTGTCAATGACACCACCCAATACATCAATACCACACCTTGCAGCATTGCCTGACCTTGGCCATACCATACCAACATGACCTTGTGGAATATCGAAAGCGATCCCGGTGCCAACAACCTCCCTGCCACCAGGAGGAAGAGAGACAAGTGCTGTGCAGTAAAGATCCCACCCAGCGTCAAACGTATTTGATTTCGTTGGAGCCGTTGCCGAATCAATTAGCTTCCTGAATTTCATTCTACTTCCTCAGGTTTTCATACGTAATAATCAACATTAATGCAGTTACGACAATGAACACACCAGTCATGAGCATATCTTGCATTACTGACTGCCTCCCTGCATGCAAAACGGAGAATCGTGAACTCCAAAAGATTCAAGATCTCCTTCCTCATTCATCGCCTTCATGTCCGCGATGTAGATTTCGGCTGGTGGAGAATGTTCCATGATCATGTCGCTAAGCCAGTCTAGCACATCCATCATGTTACGTTCCCCAACTGCCTCTACACCAATGAGTGCAACAATATCACCCTGGCCATGCGTTCCGTAATTGTACATCATATCACACCCCGTTCTTTCATGTACTCTTTTCGTGCTGAGTCAATCACATTCTCAATTCTATTGTCAATCCATTGAAAGCAATCTAATGCTGTTCCATCGAAATAATAATCATCCTTGCCAGGACTATGGACTATACAACGCTCTGTTGTCTTTAAGTCCATGTAGCTTATCTCGTAGCCTTCATACAAAACAGAGATCATCTCTTGAAACACGGCATCTCCTAGCACTAAATATCTCCAGTCAGTTCTTTTTTAATCCAATCGTAATCGCAGTTGATGCCAAAATGCTCTTGACATACCTCGATTACAATCAGCTCTAAATCTTCAATCGTTCCACTATTATCAATCACGATGCTTGGCACTTCAAGAGACCAGAAATCCACAAGCTCACGAGAGTCCCATGAGCACCCATCACGTTCGACAGTTATTCCCCAGACTTCAAAATCTTCACCGATCTCATCTAGCAAAGCTTCGGCTTCTCGATTGAAGCCACAGTCAGTGACAACTACGTTGCCTAGCTGGAGTAGCTCATGTATTCTCTTGGCTGCGAGATGACCGAAAATACCATCCCCCATTAGTGGCTTCATGAAATCCTCAGAGAATCTGATATAGAAGTCCCTCAATGATACTCCATGATCTATATCCCCAATCGGAAGTGGTGCTTCCTTAAATTCCTCTCTCAGCATTGAAAACTGCCAGTCCTCAAGTGCAAAAAGATTTTTGAAGGCAGCATCGATGGGGTCAGTCATCTTAACTCTTTTAGCACCGAACACGTAGGAGATAATGCCTCCAACGGTATCCTTTCCGCTTCTCGGCATCCCATTGATTAATATCAGATGTCCCACGATCTAGCCCTCGTCAAAGATTGAAATGAGAACAATAAACGGGATTAAAAGTATCGTGCAAGCTATCCCGAATAATCCAGAATAACCACCTTCAATGGCTTTCTGTTTTTTAATCTCTCTGATCTTAGCGAAGGCTTCTTCAAAAGTCAAGCCATCAGTTCTGGCCATCATTAATGCCTCAGCTTTCATTTCCCTCCTCTCTTGAACGGCACCTTTGGCAAGGTCATGTGCGAAACCTCCAACTTCTTTAAGTGGATTATGATCTCTAAAAAGCTCATGTTCCGAGATAGGGTTAAGACCTGTTATTCCAGCTATACGTTGAATTCCATCTGACATGTCATCTCACCATTATGTTTATTTCTATTGACTTTGTCGGGGCCTTGTCCCGACCCCCGTTGACTCTTTGCTTTTTACTTCAGGCGGTCATTCCGTCTAGTACCATCCACACTCCAGTTAGTAGCATGGCCATGCTTATGAGGACTTCGCTCCACCAGCTTAGCTGCTTCGCTCCGCACCAGCCGCCGCCTTCCTCAAGGTAGTTGCCCGATTGCCATTTGTCAACTATCGACTTTGCTTCACTACTCCCAGTTCATTAGCTTCTTCATCTCATCGCTGAATTTCATTTCTAGCGGCTTTCCTTCCCGTAGAAACTTTCTGTAACCATCAACACGCCGCCTTACCGTATCTTCTCCACAATTTTCTTCTTTTGCAATTTGCCCCCAGCTTTTTCCTGTCTTCTTCATTTCAAAGTAACGCTCCCCGTACTTTGCGTTTCTGGTTTGTATAAGCTCAATCGCACTGAACTTATATCTTTTCCTCAGTGCTTCTCCAAGGTTGCTTTTGGCACATCCCACAGCAGACGAGGCACTGTCAAACGTTCCTCCATTCATAATCATGTTCACGGCCTTTCGGATAGAATCATCGTCGATTCTATTGGTCCCTGGTTCACGTCCAGTTGGTGTTCTATATTTACCATCCTTGTTTGCAACGTAATCCTTATTCTTAATTTGAAATTTCCTAATGAGGTGCAGATCATTGATACACTTTGCAGCCCGTTCGCCAATGTCTTCCGTGTACAGACTGACTAGGTAATTGTATGCCAGCTGATGTTCACGTTCAACGTCGTACAGTCCGAAATCATCTTTGGTCAGTTCACGTTTTTTGATAGCCCTGCAGAGTCCGAGTAGTTTTTTCCATCCTGGACTTTTCATGCCGTTGTTAGCCATTTGAACTTCCCTCCTCTTCAATTCTAACGCTCATCGACTCGGCTTCTCCATAAATTCCTTCTTTGATTCTCTGTATAATGATGTCACTTAGGGCCATTTTTCCACGAACCACATGTATTCCGCTCATCTCATCCTCTGAATCTACGATACTGCCTCCGTAGCATATGTGGACAGTGACCCACTCACCCTTCGCTACCTTTGGCGTTTCTTTACTGCCATCTTGTTGCTTTTTGATGTCATCCTCGTTCGTGTCCTTGTAGAAATTTTTGATTCTGTTTTTCATTTTTTCCTCTATTTTTATTTTAATTTCACAAGTGATCATCACTACAGCAATAAGCACTGGAAGACCTAGCAATAAGATTCTGATAACGTCAGACTTTGTTTCAGCCATCTAGGCATATCCCTCCCACGATTGTATTCAAACACAATGTTTTTGGATTTATCTTCGGCGTAGTAACGACGATATGCTTCAACAGCGTCAACGCTCTTGTATTCTTCTGGCATGGCCTGAGCAAACGGCGTCATGATTCCGGCACTACTTCTGGGTATCTTTGCGATCATGTCCTCTCTCCCTAGTTGGTGGATACCTTCCTCTGATGCGTGCCTTTTGCCGAAGCGAAACTTGAATTCACGGCATAGCTCTTTAGCGTGCAGCAGGGACCAATGATAGTTTCCGTCAGAGTCACCCACCCATCGAGTGCATGGGTGGTTGTGGTAGCCGCCTTTTAATGGCGTACCCTTCTGGGTCAGTGGCATCTCATGGTCTTTAGCTCCGTGCCTCCTCAAGGCCGAACCAAGCTGTTGGTACAGCTCGATGACCATCTTAGGAACGTGCTTGTCACAGTGCATCCTGGCTGCCTTGACTGGATGTCGATGTAGTACAAATATGTTCATATGTCGATACCCCATCTCGAGCAAACAACAACGTGCCTGCCATATCGCAATATCGAAGGCCTGCTCCTAAAGAATCTACCTGGACCGCTTTGAACCTCAGACAGACACTCCCCAGGAAACGCAAGCCCGACTGCGATTTCTACCAATTCACGATCTCCCATGAGGCTCGTAGCTGCAATCTTCCTTTCTGCCTTCTTTAATGCCCTGTTTGGCATGATGTAGTAATCATACCCGACTTCTCCATCCCATTCGATGTGAACAGATCTGACGACCTCTCCCCTGTAAACCGAAGTTTTTACTAATCTACTCTTCATGGGTATCATACTCTCCAGTTTCTTGGTCATAAGTGTTTTCAAACCTAAACGTAATATCCTCATCTTGAATCTTCTTCAAAAGCTTCGCGGTGACTAAATCGCGGAGATCGTTTGGATTAGTTCCAGATGGTGCCTCGACTGATACTATACTATCAACGCTGAAGTCGTATGCTAATATCTTAGACATTTTCCTTGTCCTCTCTGATAATGATGACCACTGTATTAACTGAGTCGATCTTAAAGCCTTCACCCGTCTCAGCGTGCTGATACCACTTGGCATCGGCTTTCACCCATGGCCCCGTGTATCGGTCGTTCTTGACTTCGTCTGCAAAGGCGAACACTTGTCCAACCAGAAGCTTCTTAAACTTAGTCTTCTCTACCATGACTTATTCTCCACGCTATGGTCTGAATTACAAAACCGAGGACAACAACCGCCACACCAAGTGCAGCGGTCTCAATCATTGTCTCAATCATTTCAAGAAACCCTCCCTAGAAACATGGCTGACCATTAGCTTTACCTTACGCTCTCCTTCCATCGTGTAGTACAATTCCCATACTTCAATCTCTGCGTCGGCGTTCAGCATGATGCTATTCGCCATCGACTTGCCGCGAACCCATAGATGTTCACCGTCGAATTCAGCCTTGCCTTCAACTGTAGCCAATGCGTGCCGTGTGTAGAGCGCAAAGCTTACTCGATGTTCCGTAGGCATGTCTTTGGCCAGCATATGCTTGGTTGGTCCTGATGTGTATTCCATTGTTTCTAGCTCATCTTGCATGATATTAGGCTCCCGTTTTCGTCGAATATTAGCTCAGTGGTAAATGGAAGAGTCCCGAGTTCGATTCCGTCGAAGTCTCGCAGCATGACGATCCACATGTCATCGCCATAAGGCTCGACATTTGCCTCCCATCGCTCTTCGATTTCAGGTTCGGTATCAACCTCCCCTGCGTTAAAATCCAGTGCAGCCCTCTCTGCCTTTTGTGGGCATCTTGTAGCATATATGCTCCTCTTCAGTAGCTTCATTGTTATTCCCCTGCAATCTTGGACTGCATTTGAGTCGGCGTCAGGCAGCGATCCCATGATCGCTTGAACTCGCCCACCGTGCTTTCATACTCGTCCAGGTTTAGCTTGCACTCGCTCAGTGAGCATGTCATCAGCACTCCGGCGTTTCCGTCTCCATGGATGATTACTTGGTGGTCGTTGTCTTTAATGGATAGCTTGACCTTGCGATCCCCTGCCCGATTGGCCACAGCATCCATCAAGAGGGCCAGCTGGTCAACGTCGATGACTACCGTTTTGTATCCCTCAAGCTTCTCCCCGGTATCAAGGATGTTTCGGGCTGTTGGGAAGTTACCGCTTTCGGCATCCTCGATCTTCTTGCCGTCGCTCCAGGTCTCTCCATTCAGATTGATTGATTTGTCGGCTTTCGTTTTTCCTCGATCAGCCAACTTCGCGGGGATTGCCAGCACTTGATCGCTTGGCATTGAACCCCGGTTTCTGGTGATTGCCATAGCCTTGCCGTTTGTGGCTGTCAGGATTGCAGTATCTTCCTCATCCCCCTGCATGGCATGGATTGATTTCAGTCCACTGAATCGACTACTGCTATCGGTCAGCTTGCTGATGTTGGTCTTGATCTCTACGTTTGGGTTTTTCATTACCTTGCTCCGTGGTTTGATTGGTTACTTGGTTTGATCGTATAGCTCTTTGAGGAATTGGTCGTATCCGTCATAGTCGTCATCCTTGGGGTCAAATGCTGACTGATCGAGGCACAACATGTTCGCCCACTGATTGGCTGATGCCATAGCATCTCTTCTAGAATCCCAGTGTTCTCTTTTGGTCACTTCATTGTCTACGAATAAGAACAGGTCATATCCGCCGTTCGGATTGCTTTTGATCTTCACATGTGTCATTTATTCACCCTTGTGTCTGGTGGTTAAAAAGGGGGCCGAGGTTGTCGAGTCAACCCCAACCCCACAAGGAGCTTTCCGTTAAAAATTGTCGTCGAACACGTGATTGGCTTGCTTCCCCTCGATGAAGGTGAACCCGTCCATGAACATATCTCTGGCGAAGGATTCGTAATCAAAGTAGCGGGCGATACTTGGATCGACTCCATCCAGCATCCCAGTCGATTCTATTAGCTCGTAAGCATAGTCTACTTCTGAATTAAACTCTCCTCTGTAGCTATCCTGGAACTCGGAGATTAGAGAATTGCCGTAGTTCTCGACGAACAACAAATAGGCTTCGCCGTATTGGTCAGCACCTTCCGCCAGTTCACATAGCTCCTCGATATCATGTTCGGTGATATCTCCCAGTCCTTCCAGGTCGTGAACAGCCCATTCTTCAGCTTCTTCGCCTGTCTCTTTTGCCGTTGGCGATTCTGCCAGCATAGCCTCGATCTCTTCGTAGACATGTTCTGCCCCGTAGGTTAGTTCCACCCATACCCCGTGAAGGACCCCATTGTTGTAGTCGGTTAGGCTTACGATGTATGCTTGTGGTTCTGTTGTCTTGGTCATAGCTTAGCTCCCTTGAATTGTTTGTGTTTCTCTGACGTTTCTAGTTATCGACCATTGTCTCGTTTCAGTCAAGCCAATCGTGTGGTTTTAGTCGTAAATTATCGTTGGGTGCTGGGTCTATCCAGAAAAACTTACCCTGGAACTTCACGACCGCACCGTGCCACACATTGACAGCCTCCCGTGGCTCTACATGGCTTGACAGGACTGTGTGCCTTTGTGAAATCCAGTGCGTCTGATGACCCAGGACCCTTGCTTTTTCGTATGCCTCTAGGGGACACTCGCCCCTCTCTAGTGCGTAGCTGAATACCGATCCGGCGGTGTATGTGTGACCCCCACAGAACAGGATGTCTTCATGATCAATTTCGATATATTCAGCTCCTTCCTTCGCTGTCGTCTTTGGCTTTCGGTCGTATACCTTCAGTGCTGGCCAGTCGTGGACAAGTTTGTCCTTTGCTTTGTAGATTGACATGATGATGCTGCCCTTTACTAAGTAAAAACAGTGAGTCTAAGCGGCAGGTCCCGCAGGGCCTGATGCAGATGCTATTCAACATTTTTTGGCAGGAGTTGGAGCGATTTGCGGACCTTCCAGCGAGTGCAGTTCGTGTACTGGAAAAGAAGATCGCGAACCTGCCACGCGAGCGACGGCTGCGTTAGTGACAGAGACCAGAGTGAGGTGGTCCTGCTCCTCGATGTACTCCAACTGCCCAGCCAGTACGTCGCGGTCTACGCAGACGATGCTGGAGATTGTGTTGATCGCCGTGTTCTCGAAAGTGATGACGATCAAAGTGTCGTAGATGCTGGTTTCGATAGTAGCCATAATGTCTGCCCTTGTCATAAAAGGTGATTAGAGAGGGAGAAACTTATCACGTAGGTGATCGTGGGCTTCATCGATCTCCTCTTCGTCGCTCAAACACTTAATCACATCCAGAGCAGCGCCCCAAGCGTCATCTAGAGTCTCGTGCCCGTCGATGACAAGTGCGGCGTAACCCGAAATTTTTTCCTTGATCTCTTGCAGGTCCATATCCATTCCTCATGTGTATGGCGTGTTTGGAGTCTGTCCGAGGACGAGGGGGCCGAGACCCCTGTCCTTACAATTTAACAACTTTTCCGCTTGGAAATTCGAACTCTCTGAGGAATCTTTCCTCGTCTACCTGTCCCGTCTCGAATAGGCCGAAGAGGATAGCGTAAGAGTTTTCGTCGTCTGTATCATCCGAGAGCGGCATAGCTTCCGGGAGTTCTGACGATACATCGAACCCGCAGCATAGTTGGTCCTCACCTTTAGGGAACATGTTTTCCTGATACTCTCGCGTCGAATCTTCCCACTTGGTATAGATTCCACCCCATTTACCGTTGATTAGTCTGACTTGCTTTTTCATTGGTCCATTCCTTATTGATTGCGTAAGTGATACCAAGTCGGGGACCCGTTTGGGGGTCCCTTGCTTGGGGTCACCATTCGCGGATTTGGTCTACCAATTCTTCGATCTCTTCAGGATCGAAGTCTTCAAGCCCTGCCGCTACTCGCTCGATCAAGCCTACTAGCTTCCGGCGAATCTCCTCCGTTTCCCTCCGCAGTTCTTCTGGCAGTTCGGGGGATAACTCCGATTCTAGTTCTTTGGCGATTGTGGTGGCCGTGTCGGCTCCGTAGTGGTCATCGAACGTTTTCATCGTTTCGAGTATCTTGTCCACCCCCTCTGAGTTATCCCACTCCGGGTGCTGAATCCCTAGCACGTCAGCAAAGGTGCAAACCGTATCGGTGATCTTTTCAGCATCACCCGCTTCCAGCACCGCTTCGAGCCACGTCTCAGTGTCGATTGCTGCGTCACATATCCACCCCGATCCATCACCTGGCAGGTCAAGCACCTCATGCGTCACATCCCCGCCGTAGTAGGTTGGGTGGACGACATAGGTTCCGTCCTCCGTTTCCACGTGGGCTGCCCCTCCGATCCACTCGCAATCCTCCGTCCCTAGCAGGTCGGAGAGGTGGGAGGTTGGGTTTGAAGTGTAGCCACATGAACACTCCTCGGTGATCTTCTCAGCCAGCCCCGCATCGGGTCCCGATTCACAATACCAGCTGATTGTCCAGTCGATGAACCCGGTTTCCGCAATCGCATCACCCACCCGGTAAAATTCGGGCAACCCGTAGTTGCCACGTACGTCACCTCCTCGATGCAGGCAGATCCCAATGTACTGCTCACCGTTGTCCCATAACCAGTCTGATGAATCAGAACCGTAGATCGTCCAGGTGAACGCCGTGTTGAAGTCGTTTTCGTTGTTGTATACGTTGTCCCGTGCTAGTTCTTTCATTGTTCAATTTCCTTGCATTGTGTTGTTGTAAGTCGTCCGAGGACGATGACCCGAGGACCCCCGTCCTACCAAGGCATCGTCTCTAGGTCTCCGTCATATTCGCAGATCATCTCTTCCATGATGTCGATGATTGCCTCTTGCCATTCGTCCCGTCCCCATTCTTCGGGATCGGTGTTTTCGTCCATGTCATCGTAGTGGAATCCGTAAGATTCTGCAGAGAGAAAGCATGGATTGTAGAAAACCGTCTCGCCGTCTCTCAGTAGCTCGAAGCCCCAATCTAAATACATAGAACTGAAGACTCGACCTTCGAACTTGTAGCCGTTGTGGTACGTTGTTACTTTCATCGTTTTTTCCCTTTTCCAAAGGTTCGTTAAGAGCATAGGGGGTTGGGGTAGCTACCAGCACTTCCGGCACTGGTAGGCACCCGTCACCCGTAGGCTCTCACTCGGTAATCTTGCTCTCATCCGCCTAGCTTCTCACGTACTGGTAACGAACCGTGTTCCGCGACCGGCTAGGATGGTAACGAACCGTCCAAGATGCATTTACCGAATTTTCCTACAATCGTTCAATTATACTGCTTCCAAGTCGTCTGTAATCTTACCTACTGGTTCGAGCGAACCGTGTTCGGCAACCAAACAGAATGGGCGTCCACATGGACTCCTTCTACTATTAATCCACTAGCATCGGGGCCAATCGTTCCCGTCCATTGTCCACAGTTTGCAGTTTGTTTTTCTAGGTACTGCAGAACCGTCAAACCCATTACGTAGGTGGGTTATCCTCTTGTGACCGTCGGAGATTGCAACCAGACCCTAAAGTTTTTTTGGGTTGCAACGTTTGGGAACAGTCCGAGGGGCAGCCGACTGGCATCCCGGGAACTGTGTTCCTTCCTACTGGTTACCGTCCACACGATTCACTTGGTACTGGTTCGAGCGAACCGCCTTCTCAAGCTACTCCGTGCTTCCCGAGACTGCTTGGGTCACCCCCTACGGGTGCCGCCTCTGGGACCGGTTGTTGGGATCAATACCAACCTATAGTGGATTGTCTTTAGGGACCGCCTTGTAGGCAGACAGTCGATCAAGTTGTCAGTTCATGTTACCTCGCTTGTTAGTTGTTTTCTTGGGGCGACCGTCGCCCCGTCTGACGGAATAAGTTATCGCATGTCATGGGGTTTCAATCAACTAAAATCCACGCGGAATTCCGGGAATCGCGGAAATCGCTAAGCTTGGCCACCGACACGAGCAAGGGATCTGGTTTGATGGCCAGGGCTGTTTCCCCGTCTCTAAATCGGGCAGAAAAACAGAAAACCCCCCTTTATAGCGTGTCCGAGTGACTGAAAATGACCCCCACACTCCCTAATTCTCCCTAATCCTCACTAACCTTTCCTGCACTCATAAAATCCCTCTTTGTTAAGATCTCAGCCATTAGCTTTCAATCAAGCACTAAACGGCTAAAAATAGCAAATCTTCGTAACTTGTTTACTATCAACGACTTAGGACAACCTGCATTTAGCGGAATACTTAAGTCCTTACGCCGCAAGGCGTTACGTAATTTTACCTTTTTCAGTCAACGGAATAGCACCTAGAGTATGTCATCACTTTGACTACAAACGGAAAATAGGTGTATCATTTATGCGACTTTTGGAAGAATTCTCTTGATTTTTGACCAAATGTATGGTATAATAGGCTGGGTGGTCGGGAAACGAGGAACAACGGAGTGAGTAAGTTCCGAGTCACTTTTATACCAATGACTCCAACGGATACTTCTTGTAGCACTTTGTACTTCATGTGACTACTAGTACAACGGGGTTGGGAGTAGTAGGCCGTGGCGTGACAGTAGTCTCAGTCAAAGCGACCTACATCCGTCCCAAGTGGAGTCAGCCCCAACGGCAATCTCGTTTGGTAGTAAAAACCCTGCAGGTATGCAGTAGGCCGTTGACTTCTTGCAGATCCGAAGCTACCATGAGGAAGGCGGTGGCAGTCACGGAGTGAAACGGAGCCAAAGCGACGTTGGAACGGAGTCCGAGTATAGAATGATTGCTAAGAATTATTCTTTTAGCCAACGGATCTTCATGTGACCACTGAGTAGACGGGGTCTGGTGTGCGGATCGCCCCAACTGCTTCCATAGGGCAGTCCACGTTCACTCGTAGTCGCAAGAGAAAGAGAGCTGCAAGGCAATAGTGTGATGGTCAATAATGCCCGTCGATACTCCACTTGCTTACTCAATTAAAAATAGACTCAAAGCGGTGCCGGGGCACCGAAGTAAACATGGCAAGAACATCAAATCGCCCCGTAAAAGTAATCTGCTCCACGTGCCAGAAGGTATTCAAAGGCACGAGTCAGCATAAATACTGCTCTGAAGAGTGTAAGAGGGCAGGGCGTTGCCGCAGGGACCATCACCACGTAGAGTCGAAGAATAAGATGATCCTTCACCTCATGTGGCAGTTCACCTGTTACCTATGTGGCAGAACAACAGCCGGTGATGGAATTGAGCTTGATTTGGATCACATTGTTCCATTTTCACACGGCGGAGAGGATCTGGCCTGCAATCTGATCACTTCATGCACCAAATGCAACCGCCGAAGGCAAGATCGACTATTTCATCCGCTTATGGAGCAAGAGCTTCTGAGGATCGCATATAAGCGTTGTATGGACTTCGGCATAGACCCCTACCATGAGGTCAGAATCGTTCGCTAAACCTTTCAGGGGGTGCGAGCGGGCTCCTCAGGAGGTTTTTCCATGAGGAAGTTCATTTTGCTGGCAATTCTTGCAATTCCGGACGGACATGGGAGTTTTGAGCCTTTTGTCCCTCCATCTTGGGAATCTTATGAAAGACAGGCTTATGGGTGGGATAAGACGCCACTGAACAAGCCAAGTCCTTCTGCCTATTGGGAGATGTCTGCGTGGACACGAAGCTGGCTCAGGAGGAGGCAGGCCGTAAAAGATGCTCTTCGAATGACGGTGCCGCAATATTACATCACACCATTCGTGACTAGGGAACTGACGGAATGAATGAACTGCTTGAACGTTTAGAGCGTAGATTTGGTCCGATGCCGAGCTTGCTCAAAAGAAGGTGGATAAAGGAGTCCAAGTATTGCAAGGCCTGCGGAATCAAGTTTGCACTTAAGCCCATAGACGCAGAGTCCACCCCTCGAGTGGATTACGACAAAGACACAAAGACGGTCAGGGGGATTATTTGCTCTCGCTGTATCCAGGTGATGAAGTTTTACGAACGTCCAGAACAATTACGGTCTGTGTCTCGTTACATGATGCAGAGAAAATCCCCCGCTAGGAGTTGGAGGGTTGAAAAGGACCAATGGGAGGAGTATGATGGAGAAGGAATTTGATGATTTAGGTCCTCATGCTACCTCGCTTGGTTTTGATGAGATATGCGATGCCCACAGGGTGGTTTATGGGAAATCGTCAAATTATGCACTCACAGACAGTGCTTGGGCTGGTCTTTTTGCACTTCATCTCGTGGTTGAAAAGAAGGTCGCCAATCACTACATTTGCAATCGCTGGATACCTGAAGATGTAGCCCTCGCTGTGGCTCATGAAAGACAAATACTTCTCGGGGGTTGAAGTGCCAAGGTTAATAAAGCTTAGCGGTGACAAATATGCCTTTAGGGCAACTGAGTTTGTTGTAAAAAGCTCGGCTTTGACCGAAATTGCAGCTGAATTGTCAGAAAAAAGGCCATCGTGGACGGCTTCAGCACGTGCAAAAGTTGCTTTATTTCTCTCAGAACTCCGAAGAAAGGCTCTTCACGCCGAAGGATCGACGTTTTCTGTCGGTGAAGGGATGATTCGTGAGTATATGGGATGTCATTTCGGCTACAAGGCAATCAAGAAGCTTAGGGATCGTGGAATACTGACACGGGTTGGAAATGGAGTTGTAGGCGTCAGGACAGATCAGTACAGGGTGTGTGATGCTTTGCTCATGTCGAAAAATGCTGAGTATGAAATTCAGGGCGGAACAGTAGAGTACAAGCACATAGCGGCCATCTTGTCTAAGTTGTCAGCATGGAATTGCAACGGCAGAGAGGAAATCCACAGTAGATATGCAAGTAGCCTGACAAGATTTAGAATAGATCCGATAGAAGCACGTGAGGTACTTGCTGGACACCCTGGAATTGAGGTTGGGTCGCCGTCATGGGTGTCTCAGGCACTTTCACTTCATGACCACAACGAAACCTTTTGTGCGTCTGGAAGGTTTGTTCGACTCTCTATAGGAACTACAGGCAGGGTTTATCATCCCATTTGCAACCTTAAAGAGTGCATCAGAAAGAGGGCTATCTACCTAAGAAGAGGAGGTAGTGAGGAAAGGGTGAGATCATTTGACATCAGGGCAAGCCAGCCAACAATACTCGCTGCAATATTGATGGAGGCGGCTGGTTTGTCTGAAGGAGTTTCTGGTGCAAAGATTCTAGGTTCAGATGCCGCATTGAACCGACTTTCATCCGTTGGGGCAGAAATCAATGAATTTTCCTCAGAAGGCCTAGATCGCAGTGAGGTCATAAGGTTTAAGGACATTATTGAAAATGGTGACATTTACAATTACATGTGCCGCAGGTCTGACCAGATTTCAAACTGGCAGCCAACCAGAAAGAACGCCAAGACATCTTTTCTTAGAGACATTATTTCAAAGAAGGGAAACTACAGGGCAAAAGGCGTAGAGCTTGCGTTTCTGACTGACTTTCCATCAATTTACGATTACATTTTTCAATTCAATAAGGGGAACCACAGTCGTCTTATTCGTACACTTCAGTGGGCCGAAAGCGAAATTGTCCTGAGGTTCATGTGGGACAAATTGACCAAAGAAACAAAGAGTGATGCTTTCACCGTCCATGATTGTTTTTATGTTCCTCCCGAATCGGTAGACTGCTTAATAAATCTTGCAGATGAGGCTTCAAGTCTTATTGGAGTCAAAATCAATCTTGTTGAATCTTTAGATGACAAGCAGGAAGAGATAAGACGTAGACATGAAGTTGAATTCCTCAAGGATAATTTGTTAAATGGTCAAGAAGCATAAGACATACTTCAAGAAAGCATGGAAAGATGATCATAGGACTTTTACGGCGATCTTCGCTGAAGATGAAGATTTTGAGCTTCCGCTACGTGCTTGCAGCGATTGTGGAAAAATCTCTTGTTCAATCGGCATATCTAATGATGAATGTGGCCAAGAGAATAAACAAGCATCGATTGAATCTTGGCGTCTTATTGGTAAAGTCTACGGGAGATCATATCAAGAAAATGCAATCCCGAAAGAAATCATAGCAACAAACAAACAATCACCGTTCGCCAATAAGGCAGCAAAACCTACAGATCCAACAAACAAGAAGGCTAAGGGCCGTGCCAGTAAAAAGAAAAAAAGCGACGGGACGTGGTAGGAAAAAACCAAGGAACTTCACGTCAGTGGCGAAGGAGACGTTGGTCAAAGACTATGGTTGCGACATCGTTGAAGAGTGCGAAAATCGAATCGCAAGGAATGTCAAGAGAGACCTTCTTGGTTTCGCTGACATGGTCGGCCTTAGTCAAAGCGGGTGGGTTTTGCTTCAGTTTACTTCAAAAATAAACTTTAATTCAAGAAAATACAAGATTAAGGCTTGCAAAAATGCCCTTTATGTGGTAAAATATGGAATAGCACGGATTATTGTCATTGGATTCGATGACACGAAGTATGGCTCCGATTACAGGTCTCATGAATTCACCCTGGAGGACTTTGATGAACCTTCTGAAGCTGTTTAACTTGCTTAAGAACTTTGATGGCGAACTTATTGCTGCACTCATCGGCTTGGCCACCAAAGTCCAAGACGCACTTGACGGCGGTTTAACTCGTGAGGAGCTTGATCAGCTTTTGACTGATGTTGACGCTCTTGCTGACTATAGCAGTACACAGGTAGACGATGACCTGATTCAGTTTGTTCAGCGTCTAATTAGAGACCCATTCATGATTAATTATGTCTTTGACAATGTTGGATTTGAGGCCAACGGGTGCGAAGGGTGTGAAATGAAGCCGGAAAGCGGTTGCTGCCGGGATTAGACACTTATGCTTGAGATTTATGACCGACTGTAGTAAAGTCGGCTTTACTTTCATGTTTATCTAGGAAAGCAAAATGAATTCTTACAATGCTCGAGGCCATGTTGTATCTGAGCCAACTATCCGTTATGTTTCTGATGATCTTGCTGTTGCCGATGTAACAGTTGCGATTCAGAATAGAGAGAAGCGATCTGGAGAATGGGTTGATGAGCCTATTTTCTTGGACGTTACTTACTGGGGCAAGGCTGCTGAGTATCTTGGAGAACATGCCGAGAAGGGCGACAAGATCTTCGTCACTGGAAAACTTATCCAGGAGAACTGGGTCAATAAGCAGGGCGAGAAGCGAAGTAAGATTAAGATTACTGCTGACCGAAATTACTTTCCTGCACTATTCAAGGCCAAGCCTAAGGACTGATCTAAATGCTGAATCCTGAATCAAGGAGAAGGCATCGTCGCGTGAGGAGGGCCGGTCGGATTCTGACTGGCCTTGTCCTCAAGCACGATGGTGACAAGGAGGCGATTGAGAAGGAACTCGAGTTCGCCATCCCGTGGGTTCTTCTTTTGGAGCTTGCGTTCAGGCTACTCCCCATACTCTTGGACATTTACTTTCACTGCGAGGCGGTGGAGATTCAAGGGGAGGAAGAATACGATCCTCAAAAATTCTTTGAGAGATGTGCCAAGGGAAAGATCAGATCTCTTGCAGACATATGCTCTACTGATCAAGAGTGCATCGCATGGACGGCAGAAGATGCTGAGGATGATGACATGCCTCTTGATGCGAGGCTGTTCAGGTGGGTCTCTTCTAATTTTGAGCTAATTTCTGATGAAATGGATGAGGGTTTTGATGACTGATTTTTTCATGAAGCTGAGTCTTATTCAGTACGCAGCTATCGCAGGTGTAGCCGTTCTTTTATTGCCTGTATTGTTTGATGTTTTGAAATTTTCAACTTCACTACTCGGAAAGATTAGGCTTAAAATCCCGGCAGCAAAAAAGAAGAGTTACGACGCAAATGTTTGTTTTGAGCACGTAATGTGCGTTCGGAGCTTGCTGGCGAAGTCAGGGGATGAAGAAGCTCTAAGTAGCTATGACGATGTGATCATCCCAAAACTGGTCAGGGTCCTGTCTGAGTCGGAGTAGCTTTATGAGCTGGCATAGCATTTTGAGATCGCTGAGTGCAGTATTGCTTTTGATTGTGGCTTTTTACGGTGGACCTGATTCACCTGTAGTCACGCCAAAAGTTAAACCTGTAATTGATATTGACTCCAGTGCAGCTTTTGTACTGACAGATACTGGAGAAGAGTCTACAGTCTCGACTCCTTATTTTTTTGACAGTAGAGTGCAAGAGGCACTAAAGAACAATGGTTATCAATGGAAGAGGTTTGATGATTCCGTTGATATCGAAAGTCAAGAGTTTCTTGCCGAACACTGGAAGTCTGCCTACAAAAAGGCAATTGAGGATTCCAATGGAAAGAGGCCTTGGCTCTTGATTGGAAACAAGGAAGGCGGAGAGTCTATTTCGCTTCCTGAGCAGCCTGAGAAGATTATTGAACTCATAAACAGGTATGGAGCCAGTGAATGAGCTACACACCAGATCTGCCAAACGGAATTAAGATCATTGACGACAGGTCTCGAGTTGTTCCAAAGAGAGAGCGTGGAGAGCTTGGCTTTATTGGAAGGGACTATTACGAGCAGCCATTTGGATCTGTAGCCACTCCTCTTTCTGGAAGCGAGCTAATCCCAAGAGAAGAGTGGTATGACAGGGCAGTTGATCTTCAAGACAAGAAGACAAGCTTGATTCACATTTCCAAAAATATGGGATGGAAGATTAAGAATCAGCGTAGCATACCCTATTGTTGGGTATTTGGAGTGACGGCAGCTGCAGAGATTTGTGGCATTATGCAGGGCCATGAATATGTTAAGCTTTCTCCTTCATCGGTAGGGGCGAAGGTTAAGAACTTTAAGCTAAAAGGCGGATGGGGTGATCAGGCTGCAGAATACGCTGCTGTCCATGGCTGGGTCCCACAGGATCTCTGGCCTGAAACTGCAGTCAAGAGGCAGTATGACACAGGAGAGAATTGGAAGGCTGCAAAAAGATATGTCTTGAAAGACTGGAATGAACTTCGCCCTCGCAGTCTTGACGACTTGTATTCTTGTATTCTTAGGGGCATTCCCGTTCCTGTTGGGTACAACTGGTGGGGCCATCTGGTTTGCGGCTTGGACATGATTCCGTTTAGCAAGCCTAGAGGCCTTTCAGATAGGGACATTATCAATTCTTTTGGATTAGGTATTGCGAATAGCTGGGGAGAGGGATGGTCTGCAGGAGGATATGGAATCCTCAGGGGGAGCAAGCAGATTCCAGATGGGCAGGTTGCCATAAGGTGCATGACTCTTCTTTAAGGTGAAGGCTATGAAAAAATACAGTTTATTTTCTACTTTTATTGCTGCTTCTATATTCTTACTTTCTATTTCGGCGGAAGAAATCAATGTCACTACAGACCCTGTTGCCGAGAGTGATGTGAAAGATTTTGAATTTTCAAGCGTTTCAGAAGAGGTTGATGACTTTGTTCAAGTTTCGGTTTCAGCATTTGTTTCCCCTCCGGCTGAAGAAATTCAGATGTCTTGCGACAGTGAGTCATCGTCGTGCAGCCAATACAGGTCTTCAGGCGTACTGAAGTCACGACCGATGCAGAGAATCAGAAAACTATTTAGTCGTTAATTAAGTGGAGAGGTTTGATGCCTTTATCTGTGCAGGCTAGTATTTACAAAAAGGGCTCAGCTCTTTATCGTGACTTTGACAGTTTTCTCGACTCCAGCGACGGATACTTGAGTGCTGACTTCTGGTACTCGCTAGAGTCTCTTATAAGAGAGTGGAATGAAGGCGTGTCAGACGTGCCGGATTGCCTAAAGCCTGGAACATTGAGGCGTGCATTTATTCAGATGCAAGATAGAATTCATGATTATGACATGTCTGATGTTCCAGAGCCTACGGCTGATCTCCTGTCTTCAATTGCTTATGTTTTGACTTACATTTCAGAATGGCCAAAGTTATTTACAGCAACGATGCAGCCAGAGCCCGTTCATGATCTCTTCCTGGCTGGAGATGACTATCAGACCATTGCAAAGAAGTATAATCTCGTAAATCCCACAACGGGAATCGGTGTTGCTTCGATGGCTGAAGAGGAACACAAGAATCCAGGAACATATATCGCACCAGACTGGAAGCATCCAAGAGAGATTGAGAGGCTTCAGAATCGAGAAGTCATAGAGCAAATGATGCTTGAGGCAGATTCTGAGCCTGATATCAAGATTGAGCTGCCACCCCTAGGGACGAGTGAAGATGTCGAAAGGTTTGCTTCGCTGTATGAAGATGTCGAACCAGAGGATCTTATGGAGCAAGCTAAGAAGCTAGGCATTGTTGTTCGATCAAACATGAAGAGGGAGACGATCCTCGGCAAGATTTACCATGCAGTGAATTCCGTCGAGGAGAGTGTTGATGGCTGATATCCAGAAGGCAATCTCAGACGCACTTAAAGAAAATGCTTTTGAAGGCGACTCCAAGAAGCAGGCCATGCAGCTTCTTAAGATTTTGAACATGGAGATCGTTGACAGGTTCGGCATAGAAGCTGAGGTTATTCCAAATATTTTTATTGCTGTAGATTCTGTTGGTGATGACTATTTGACATTTACATCTCCTATTGGTAATCTATCTGGAAAGATTGTCAAGGAATCGAAAACTGGCTACATAGTGAATTATGGATCTGATTTTTTCTATGTAAGCAAAGACATTCAATCGAATTTATGGAATAAAGAGATTGAAGACCTTGGCTTGGGGGGTGTTGGAGGTGGTTCTGAGAAATAGCAGGGAAGAGCTTAGGAAAAGGAATTTCATAGAAGCTCTCAAGGCAACTGCCGACGTTGAGGCCTCAATGAGAATTGTCGGCATAAAAGAATCGACCTTCCTGGACTGGCTTGAAGATGATGATGACATCGTAGAGCAGGTCATGAGGATTCGAAAGCAGGCCATAGTCGCACTTGAGAACATTGCTTTCAAGCAGGCACTAGATGGGGATAAGAGTCAAATTCAATTCTTGCTAAAAGCTCACAACCCAGAAGTTTATAACAAGAGCGTAAATGAAACCAACATAACAAATGTCAGTCTTACAAAGATAGAGGACAATCGAGTTGCTGGAATTCCAGTTCAAGATGCTTACGAAAAGATGAACAGCAATGCGATTCGTTTGCTTGAGTCAATGCCTGAAGGTAAGTTTTTGGTTGATCATATTAGGAGGAGTGAAAATGATCTTGAGCAGTAAAAGCGAATTAGGATATAGTTCATACATCACAGTGAAGGACATCTATTCGCTATCTGATGAAGATTATGTCGATTGGTATTCAGAGGATAATCATGAAGAGATTGATATTTCCTCATGCCTGTCTTCTGAGAGATACGCAGAATACAAAGGGAAAAAAGTCAAGCTAAACAAACCGTTCAAGACGCCTGGAGAGTCAAAGAAATTTGCCGTCTATGTGAAAAACAAAAACGGAAGAGTCATTATTGTCAGATTTGGTGATCCAAGCATGGGACATTATAAAGAAGGCAAAAAGAAGGGGTCTGGGCACGACGACGCAGGTCGAAGGGCCAACTTTAAGTCAAGGCATAATTGTGACACGGCAACGGATAAGACTACGCCCCGTTACTGGTCTTGTCACTGGTCTTGGTGATTGAATGCTGACGCCTGAAAACCTGCTGCCTGAGGACGTAATTAGAAAGTGGAAACGCGATCAAGACAGGATGTATTTCACTTTTCGTCCACGGATTGATCAGCCTGAAAGGCATGATCAGCAGGCAGCATTTTATAATTCAGATGCGACTGGTGTAAACTTCCTGCTTGGCGGGAATGGTGCTGGTACGACAACTACTGCACTAGCCAAGTCTGTAAAGCTCGTGCTAAGGGACCAACCACCACCGCGACCTGCAACGCCGTTCTGGATCATCGCTGAAGGCTACAACATGGCGATGGATGTTTGCTGGAACGAGAAACTATGTGGTCGCGGATTGCTTCCAGAAGAAGAAGTGCAGTGGGATAAAATAGACTGGTACAGGTCATCTCAGAACTGGCCTTTCCGTGTTCCACTTAAGCCTTGGCCTGGACACGATCCTCGAAATTATTGGGTTCTTGAGTTCAAGTCGTATAGCCAGGGCCGGGCAAGGATGCAGGCCTCTTCTATTGGCGGCTTTTGTTTTGTCGAGCAATGCCCGTGGGAGCTTATTACTGAAGTCAATCGAGGTTGCCGAGATTATAACTTCCCTGGAAGTAAAATGGCTGAGTTCACTCCAATTGATCCATTTCTTTCTCAGCCGCTAGAAAAAATGATGCGTGAAGGAACTCTTCCTGAGACATGGAAGGTTTTCAGGTGCAATACTCAGTGTGCCATGGAGCAAGGCCATGTAAGCAAGGAATGGTTCGACGAATTCTTTGGTATGCTTCCAGAGGAGGAAAGAGCCGTTCGTATGATTGGTGCTTTTGCATCATTTGATGGCCTAATCTATCCGTCGTTCAACGCAGCTGTTCACACGCAAGACGGAGTTGGTGACTTACTAGTTGATGGGGTACATCATTTCAGGGCGATTGACTGGGGATCTGGGCCAGATAATGCAATGGTCTGTCTTTGGGGTGCATTAGATTCAGCCGGAACTTGGTATATCTATGATGAATATTATTCAACAGATCAAAAAGCTACTTACTTAGATCATGCTGCTGAAATTAAAGACAGGCATAAATGGGACTCTAAAAATCCATTTCACAGAGACACATATGCTGATCCGGCAGCTCCTGGCTTAATGAGATTGTTCACGCAGAAGGCTGGAATTGTTACGACTCCTGCTAAGAATGCCGTTCTTGAAGGTATAAATTGCGTCAAGGAGCATTTAATGATTAGCCATGGAGAACCCCGTATTGTAATAGACAAGAAGTGTGAGAATCTAATTAGAGAATTTCAAACTTATCGTTGGCTTACAAACAGGAGCAATGATCAGTTTACGTCAGACAAGGCCTGCAGACCGTTAAAGAAGGATGACCACACCATGGACGCTTTGCGGTATATGCTGTATTCGTCTCAGCAGTCTGTAAGAAATGGCCTATCTGCAGACAGGATCGTGCCGAAGAATATGAAGAGGTTTGTTGGTACGGGGCTAACTAGAGGGGAGAAGGAGCAGGGCTGGTCAGACGCTGCACATTTATTAGACTAGAAACGGCTGGAGAGATCTATGAAAATCAGAGTCAATGGAAAGATTTGGAATTTGGTTTTCAAGAAAAGTCCAATTGCTGAAGACAAGAAATGTGTTGGATATTGCGAAAGGCCAGACAAGAAAAACAAGAAGATAGTCATTGAAGAATCACTCAGGGGGGAGAAGTTGCTTGAGATTTTGATTCATGAGCAATTACATGCTGCACTGTGGGTTGCTGATGAAGAATGGGTTGAAGAAGTGGGAGTTGACCTTGCTCGTAACATCAGGAGGGTCATGGAAGCGATGCCTGAAAAGTTTAGCAATCTACTAGGAGAGAATGATGGCTAGAGTTTTGGTAATTGGCGATACTCACTTTCCATTTGTGAATGAAAGCTATATTGACTTCCTGTGCGAAACATACTCGCATTTCAACTGTGACACGGTTGTTCATATTGGAGATGTTGTTGATAACCACGCCATCTCGTTTCACGATTCAGAGCATGATGCGTTAGGTGCAGAGAATGAGTCTCTAATGGCTCAAGAATACATTGACCAGTACATTGAGACGTTTCCAGAAGCTGCTGTTTGCCTTGGGAATCACGACGCATTAGTCCAGAGAAGGGCAATGAAAGCAGGCCTGCCTTTAAGGTTCATTAGGGATCTTGGAGAAATTTATCAGACTGGAGACTGGATTTGGGGAGATCAGCATGTTATTGACGGGGTCTTGTACTCTCACGGAACTGGATCAAGTGGAAAAAATCATGCCTTGAACATGGCAATGAATAACCGTTGCTCAGTTGTTTGCGGACACACTCATACAAATCTTTCTGTCAATTATGATGTGAATAAATTTGACAGGATATTCGGAATGAATGTTGGCTGTGGAATTAATATTAACGCCTATGCCTTCCGATACGGAATGGTATTCCCAAAGCGTCCAATTTTGGGTTGTGGTGTTGTGCTAGATGGAGAGGTCGCCGTTCCCGTTCCTATGGCACTAGAGAGATACAGAAATGATTAAGGAAACAGTTTATAGTCTTATCAGACAGCTTGCTGGCACTCCAAGTGTGCTCGACGGAATAAGGAGACTTGTTCCCAAGATCGGTGAGAGTGGAATATTGCCCGGCCTTTTAGTCAATTCCATGGCAAGAAGAGGTGCAACTAGGTCAGAGGAGGAGATGGAGCAAGTTGTTTCTTCCCTCGAGGGCAAGGGCCTCGGTGCTACTAGAGTTTATCCAAGATCGCAGATTGATTTCTATAGAAAAATTACTGACTACAATAGAACTCAGAGGTACTACAATCCGAGAGGTGACGATCCGATTGTCTCTGTAAGTCAAGGTCCCGCTAGGCCACTAAGACCAATGCCGACACTCCCGCGAAGTTCAATGAGGGGAGGTTTTACTGTAGAGAGGCCACGTATTGTCTCTGGCTTTGGCCCTAAGACTGGAGGTGAGGGTGAATGCTGGCTCCCAGAGCAGAGGGTTAGTTCATCACATATATGGTCTATCCGTTACAATAGGTGTTCAAAAATTTGTGTCGTCACATTCAGGGCAGGCGGAAGGTATACGCCTCTTCCTAAAAACACAACTCCTTCAATCTGTTCTGGAATCATACATCAATGGATGCAGAAAGATGAAAAGCCGGGAGTGAGCTATTACTACGGTGGGTCTTCAAATCCGTTCTCGGAAGATCTTTACGAGCAATTCAAAGGTGCACCATCCAAAGGCAGGTTTCTATGGGAGAAGATACGTGGATGTAATTCTCCAATTTTCCCATATGGATTCTTTGACCCAGATATCGATGGTGGTATTTTCCTGCCTGTTTACGGCGGTGAAATGACTAGGGCAAGTGGCGTTTCTGGTGAGCCATCTCCTTCACCAAGGGGGTAAGACATGAGCCTTGATGATCTTTTGGGGGAGACTGCATTCCTGTATGGTTATCGCCAAGACTGGAATGATACTCTGGACATAATTGCTGACGAACATCCTATATCCAGTGAGAAATTCAAAGAGCTTAGAAAGTATGGCAGGCTGCTGTCTAGAAATGCTCCAATTCGTTCCACGGATAGAGCTAATTACAGCTTAATGATTCTCACTCAGATGGTTTATGACTATAAAACTCAAGAGTCTGTGGATGGTGACTATCTGTTCATGATGGTTAATGAGTTGAGGAAAAAGTCCAAAATACTATATGTCAGATCCTGGTTGGCACCAGAGCATCTCGAGCATCCAGAGCTTACTTTGCATTTAGTCATTAAGAGCTTTAAGCACTTGGCGGGCCTGAGAATCCGTTTCCCAGATGAAGTCAAGAAGGTTAAGGCGACATTTTCTGAGAATAATTGGTTCTTAGCACAGGAGCTTTCAGGTATCGGATATGACGTGAAATCTAGAAAATTGCCTCATCCAGTAGTTTCGGATGATGGCAAATATGATTTTCATGAATATATTGCAGAATTTAATAAGAATTAACTTGACAAAACCCCCAGTTCGTGGTATAATAGATACCCGATAATAGCAATCTCTGTATAACCAAGGCTGGGGTTTTTTGAGATGAGTGATGGATTTCGCTTTGGCGGCAAGAATTTCCGTTCAGAAAAAGAACTTGATGCCTTGCCTGAGCAGTATCGTGCCCAATGGGAGCAGGGAAAAAGGCCGAAAGATCCAGGGTTTAACAATCCTGAATTGGCCCCAAATGCAGGCAGGGTAATTGTTCCGCATGTCGCTACATTTAGCGGCATTGTCTCAACCCTGGCGAAAACATACAAAAACCCAGACGAAGCAATTCGTCATTCTACAGCCAATGCTGCAATGATGCGGCGAGACCCTATGGTCATGGGTCCTCTCTTGGCTAGGCAGCAATCTGTTGCTCTTCTGGATTGGACGATTGAGCCGGAGGACAAGAGAGATCCGGAACAAGTTGAAGTTGCCAAGCTACTTCACAATATGATCGCTTCGATCCCTAATTTTGTTAAATATAGACGAAATCTTTTAGAGGCCATCTGGTATGGACGCTACGGCATCCAGCACCGTTGGGGCTTTACCCGCACCAGCCGTGGGACTAAAGTCATCGCCGTTAATTCTTGGGTTCCAGTAAACGGCGACAAAATTCTGTTCCGCTACGAAGATTATACTGGCAAGTATGATCATGATGAAATTGGCATCAAGGTCTCTCCGGCACACGTCAAGAATGACATTATCGCTGGACGCCAGGATCTTGAGTGGAACACAGAGGGCTCAGCTGTCTTCCTGCGAAGGTGGGAACGTGCTCGAATGGCCCTTCATAAGCACCTGATCATGGATGGGGATTATGAGGACCCGACGACTGGAGGCATGATTCATGGCGTCGGAATTCGTCACTTCATCTATTGGACATGGTTTCAAAAGCAAGAGACGATGGCTCAGCTTGCTGAGCTTGTTGACCGTTCTGGCATGGGCTTCACGATTTATCGCTATCCAGCCGGTGATGATCAAGCCAAGCAGGAAATGCTAGACATTGCCAACAAGCAGGCAACGGCTAATCAAATCGTCATGCCTCATGATCCAATGAATCCTGCGTATGGGATTGAGCAGATTCCTCCCAACACGCAGGGGGTGAACGCCTTAATGGAGCTGATTGACGGCTATTTTGGCGGTTGGATTTTGAGGTTCATCTTGGGTCAGACCTCCACCGTCAGGGCCGAGCCTTCCGGTCTTGGTGGTGGACAATCTGACTTGCACAGAGAATCTTTCGTGCAGATCGTTCGCTATGATGCAGAGAATCTCGACGATACAATTACCAGGGATCTTGTTCAGCGTTATGTTGAATTCAATTTCCCGTCGATGAAGCATATTAACTTTAAGTTCAAATCGCACGTCCCTGATCCCAACGTTAATGAGAAACTTGCTGGCCTCCAGGCTGCTTGGACGATGGGTGCCAAGATCAAGGCGAATGATATCATGTCCTTGGTTGGCCTTAACCTCGCCGGGGAAGACGACGTTGCACTCTATAATCCAGAACTGCAAGCAAGTATTATGCAGCTGGAGCAACAAGGTGCCATGCCTGCAGAGCCTGAGGCTGCTGAAGGTGCTGAAGGTGCTGAAGGTGAAGTGCCTGAAGAGGGTGTTGGCGAGGGCGGGTCTCTTGAAGACCTTGATCAGATCCTAGAGTTTGCCAATTCGATGAATTACATGCTTCTTGGAGAAAAGGAGCGGTACGCTGCGGATGAAGGGCTAATGAGCGAGAGGGCTGAGCAACCCCCAACAAGCCCAGATGCCAATAATGTCAATAAAGATAAGGATAATTTATCTGCAGAGATAAAAGCTAAGGCCGGAAAGACTCCTGCACAAAGATCTGCCGATGATGAGCAAAAGATCGGCAAAAGTGGATTAACGGAAGAGCAGGAAACTGCACGAAAGGAGGCTGGACTAAGCGTGCCGAAGGGTGGGCTTAGTAAGCTTTTAGAGAAAGGCAAGAAGCAGAAGGAAGAGTTTGAAGCCAAGCAGGCTGAACTGGAGGAGAAGACGCCGTCTGAGGAGCAATCCGTCGAAGAGGCACTTAAAGGGCAAAAGAAAGAAGGTGACAAAGAACTACAGGCAGAACCACCAGTCCCCGAGACCGTAGGTCAAGACCTCACAGTCAAGACTAAAGAAGAGGCCGCAGAGGATTTGCAGGATGTTGACGAACAGGATCTCGGCGGTCTTGAAGAAGGCAAAGACTTAGGTGAAGGCGAAAGAGCTGCAACTACAATGATCGGTGCAGTGATCGCTGGAGCTTTGCCTTTTGACGAAGTGACGAAACATGATACAAGTGAAAATCATCTTAAAACATTGACAGACAATGTTAAGTCATTTAGTGAGACAATTGACAAAAGATACTATAATGATTTTATGAAAAACAGAAAGTCATATGACGCATGGGTGGAAAGGAAAAGAAAAGAATCTCCAGGTGATCAGTTAGAAGGTGATATTTCTAATTATGAAAGATACATTGAAGGCCTTGACCATCATTTCGCACAGGCTGTTTTAGATAATTTTGACAATCTGTTCGTCAAGAGGGACCTTGAGAAGAGGGCTATGGATGAGGGCAAGGATTGGCAACAGGTTGGACAGACAATTGAAAAAGTAAAGCAAAAATTTACTGAGCAAATTGGAAAATTAGACGCTAAGCATGGAACGGTAAAAGATTCTCTCGATAAGGAGAGAATTGACAGGATGCTTTCCGAGGAAAAGCAACTTCAGCTTGGAGAGGAAATGTTCTCCGAGCCTGAAAGGCAAACTCAAGCTCAGATTGACATTAGAAACTTAGTCACTCAGGCCTCATTTAACGAGGCCACTGGTAAAGAACCAGAGCCGCCAAGTATTAAGGCTGAAGATATTGCAAAAATCCCAGTCCCTGAAGGGTCTGAGGGCTTCTATGAAAACACAATGGATGTCATAGACGAAAGTGAGAAAACAGTAAGAGATTACGTCAGTGGAGATAAGACTCAAATTCCAGAAGGCCGTGCATCTAAGCTTTGGGATATAACAAAAGTCGCTGCAGAAGCATTGACGAGCAGCGATCCAAACACAAAGGCGAACGCAAAGCTTCTTCTGGAGCAGCAGTCTGCTCATGAGATTGCTGCCGTTGAGCGTATTCTTGGTCGCAACTTGGACCGCTTCTACGACAAAAGCAAGATCCCACTCTATCCTTCTCAGGTCGTATCGTTCGCTGTAGATGATATGGCAAATAAGAAATTCGGAGAGGATGTATACATTTCTCATGTGTCACTCATGGATTTCATCGCTCCAAAGATTGCCAAGGGCGAAGAAGTGACAGATGAGGACTGGATGCTTGCGATTGACGATCATAATGAGAACGCTCTTGGCGAAAAGGACAAGATTGATACTGCCATCCTGGGAGAGGGAAGTGCAAAGACGGCGGAGGGCAAGAAGATTGATGAAGAGCTTACTGCCAAGGCGAAGGCTGCTGAGGATGTCAGGGTTCCAGCGGGAGTAGGCGAGGGGATTAAGGCTGTCGAGGGAGAGGAGGCAGGTGATTCTGGTGATGGAGACTCCGTTGAAGACGAAGAGATGAGCGAAGATGAGTATAATGAGACTCTCGATCTTGTCCAGTCTTACGTGAACGATCCTGCGAATGAGTACACCGATGAGCAGATTGAGGCAGTAAACAGAGTTAAAAACCAAGAGGACCTCCAGCGTGTTATAGCTGATCTTGGCATTCAGTTTGAAGAAGATGAGGATATTGCAGGCGAAGATGAAGATTCGGGTGAAGATACCACTACTGAGCCTGTCGCTGAGAAGCGTAAGCAGCTAAGGAAGCACAAGGATCTCGATGCCGAACTTGAAAGCAAGGGGATTGAAAAGCCAGATAACTGGGACTCGCTAAAGGTGGCTGAAAAGAATGAATTCCTAAACAACCTTGAATCAGAAGGCGAGCCTGAGGGTAAGGTGATTGATGAAGACGAAGATGGAGATGACGGAGAGGGGACTGAGCCGACTGATACTGGAACTGCAGACGGAGTGAGAGATGGCGATGTAGATGTCGAAACTGGAGTTGATGAAGGAGATGGCGAGGATGAAGGTGAAGATGAGACCGTGACTCCTGTCGATGAAGGTGAAGATGGAGGCGAAGGTGAAATCGAGGGTGAAGCCAAGGCTCCTGTTGATGAAGATGTAGGTGAAGATGAAGAAGAAGATACAGGTGAAGATGAAGATGAAGATTCTTCCGTAACTCCTGCTGGTGACGACTCGGGGAAAATGAGCATTGACGAGTTTATGAAGAGGTATCCTCAAGGTCAATCTCCAAGTCGGGATAAAGATGGTGAGACCATCCCCGACCTGAAAATTCCAGAAAACATGGTAACTGTCACAGATGAGGACAAGAAGAGGCTTGGCATTGTTACTAATGAGGATGGCACCATGTCACTTCCTCAGGGAGCATTTGACGATCCTGGAAAGATTGTCAAACCTGACCCGACGCAGGGTGCTCCTGCGGAGCCTGCCGAAGACGTTGCAGAAGAAACTGTCAGCATTGAGCCTGCTGCTGATGAAGATGTTTACGCCAAGGTCGGGGAGAACGCACGTTCTTTAATTAAGAAGGCACGTGACGTTGGAATTGAGCTGGATGAGCAAACTCGTAAGCAGCTAGTAGGAAATAGCCAAGCTGCAAAGAGGTTGAGGCAGCAGCTGGCAGCAAAGATTAATGAAGAGTACCCAGCCTATAAATCTCAAATAGAAGCAGCAAGCAAGAGCATTTCCGAGTCTAAGCCAAAGATTGACATCTCTGACATGGACATTGACGAGAAGTCGTTCATTCAAGGTGTTGAAGCAGCAGACGGAGTCTTAGCACAGGTCCTTGGGGAGGGAGTTGATGTAGAGGCTGCTATCCGTCAGGCCTATGCTGGCGAGAAGAATCCAACGGGCATGGCGAAAGATTTACATCGAGAGGCTGCACGGGCGGGACTAAAAGCACAGAAGATGTTCAATGCACTTTTCGATAGCAATCCAAAATACAAGGGTAATGGAACCGTAGATCTTGAAAATTCCAGGATTGATGGAGAAAAGTTGGCAAGGATCTTGGAGAGAAATATTCAAAAAGATCCTTCTAGAGTCAAAATGTTTGGTTTGCCCGAAGATAGCGAAAAATTTGCAGAGCTTGTTGCTGACGTGAGGAGCAATCCACGTGCAGCTGCGTCAACTGCACTGAAAGTTATTAGGGGAACTGTTGAGGATTCACTTAAAAATAGAGGCCTCAAGGAAGGGCATAAGGAAACCATCCTTAAAGCATTGACTGGCGAAGATGGCAAGGATCTGTCCAAGCCGATGTATAATGTTCCTATTGAGAGAGTCAGCAAGCAACTCAAGGACCAAGTAGATTTCCTTCGAGGCGTAACACCATATATGAAGGCTGCTGGCATTGATGACAGCAGGGTCAACATGGCGTGGAATGCTTTGTCTGATGTCAATCCGGATGACAAAGTCGCCGTTCGACGCATTCAAGACAAGGCTGATGAAGTATTCCAGAAGGTGAAGGAACATGTCGATGGTGCTTTAAGTAGCAAGGCCGGAAGAGAGCTTGGAATTGATCCAAGGCTCCCGCTTGATGAGAAGATGAAGAAACTCGAAGAGGTAGTCCAGCGTAGCACCATCCTGACAGAAGGTCTTGAAGGATTCATCTCTGACGAGGAACTTGAAGAGCTTAGGGAAGGCGGTCCATCTTCTATATTTTCTGCAGTCGAAGGGTGGCAGAAAGCAGCTAAGTCTGAGGGCTGGAACCCAGACCCTAACAGCAGTGAAATTGAAAATTTCAAATCTGCTTTCACTTACATGAACAAGACCCTGCCGGAGAAGCAATTGAATGATGCGATGATTGCAGTTTTCGCTGGAATTGCGATTGTTTCAGGACTAATAATTCTTGGAGGTCTATTCAAATGGCTAACGGGTGGAGATAAAAAGTAATGAATGAGGTACTGATTTCTCTATTTGGTGCATTAAGTTCATGTGCTGCAGCCTATATGGCTTATAAAAGCCAAACGCAGGCCAAGGTTGCAGCCAGGGAATCTACAGAGGCCAACGCTGCCGTCAATCACAGGAAGGAAGGGCAGCCTCGTTTGTTTGAAGTTGCACTTGAGGCTAGAGAACATCAGGCCATTGTAATTAATAGTTTAGAAAAAATATCATCGTGGCAAGACCGTTGCGACGGTAGGCTAGACGATCTGCACGGTCGAGTGTCAAAAGTCGAAGCAAAAGTTCATAATTAGAAAAACAAAAAACTTCTGGAGCAAATACCATGGGCAATCTCGCAAACTTTGAATCCAACGAAATCGGTCAGGCTCGCATGAATCGCTTGCGAGCGATGGGCAACAAGGTGGTCAGCCTTGTCAACTCGATGTACGCATCAGCCGTGGAATATAATAACTACCGAGTGGAACTCGATCCGGTCGAAGACGTAGAAGACATTGCCTATTCCGATGCAGCGTTTGTTTATACCGCAGACCAAGCAAAGCCCATCCTTGACAATCTCGCAGTTGAAGAGAAGGCGTGGTTGGACGCGATGCTTGATGCTTTGGGATATCAGCCGAAGCCTGCTGAGTAGTGAAATCTGGGTGGGCTACCACCCGCCCTTTTTTCTTTGAGGTAAGTAATGACAACGCCAAATGGTGCGATTGTTTTTAATGCGAGTACAGGCGA
>Ga0099848_1000029_pt1 | contig 46678 bp, 65 predicted proteins | sample CB_VirMetaG_3_FD_78179 | JGI IMG/M metagenome (GOLD analysis project Ga0099848, IMG submission 78179) | Freshwater to marine saline gradient viral communities from Chesapeake Bay - CB_1508_1S Viral MetaG | ecosystem: Environmental > Aquatic > Marine > Coastal | place: USA: Chesapeake Bay...
ATTGCCGAGGAATGCAGCATGAAACTGCAGGCAGTTGTCGATCATATCTTGCATATTCTGCGCGATTGCCATCATCGTGCTATCACCTTGGCTGCGGTCGATACGTTTTGCCTCGGCAGTTTCAGCGGTTAACTTCTGCCCGAGCACTGCGCTGAGGCCTAGTTCATTGATCTGCGCAGCCAGTTGCTCCAGCCTGCGGAACTGATAGTCAAAGCTTGCCCCTCCCGGTTCGATGTACTCCGCACGCCCTTCTGCCGGGAAGCTGATCGCTTCACCGGGGCCAGCGCTCACCTCTTCCGCGCTGCTCGGGAACCCATAGAACGCCAGCATCGGCACGGCAGAAATGTGCAGCTGGTTATCCAGGTCGCTCTGTACTTGATACGCCTTGAGGTTCAGCTCGGCGATGTCCTCCAGCGGCGGGCGTGATTCCATGAAGCCAACCTGATTGGCATAGGCAACACTGAACGGGATCCGGTCGAGACTGGTGGTGCCTTCATCATGCAGGTCATAACTGCCGTTATCGCCCTTGCGGAAGATCTGGTATGCGCCGGGCGTCAGCACACGCACCTGCTCGACCGCCTTCTCGCCGTAGTCGCCATCGGGTTCCGTTGCAGTCTCACGCAGCCGCAACTGCGTCAGCTGCTGCTGTTCGCTGCGCCATCCGAGGATGTCCCGCGGTGACACGCTGACCCAATACGGCCGGCCGCCTTCAGCTGGTGCATCCACCAATACGCCGACGTGCCCATAGCGGATCATCTTGCGGGCAGTCTCATAGGTCCAAGTGTTCAGGTCATTGCCGAGCAGGTCAACATCAAACAGCTGCTCACGGATGTCGTCCGAGGTATCCAGCAGGCGCACCGGCTTGCGCGTCAACATGCCAGCCAGCATCCGTTCCAGCCGCACAAGGTACGGCGGGCAGACGCTGCGGGCTAGGCGGTTGTCGTAACTTTCATCAATCTCGCGCGGCTCCTGCGGAAGATACCTTCGATGCCGTTTCCGCATCTGATAGGTGCCTTCGATCAAATCCTCAATCAACGGCCAGTGTGCTTCCATCGCGTACCATGCCGCGTTTGGATCTTGCACCTCAGCGACCTTACGGTCAGCTGTAGGGCGGTTATAGACACGCTGACCGGAATACATTGCAGCCGTTTCGTTGGTTGCAGTCTACGCAAAAGCCCCCGACGAATCGGAGGCCGCTGCGGCCGGGTGATCAGTCCGGCGAGATCCGATGCCTCAAATGAGGCAGAGCGGTGACCGTTGCAGTCTATGCGGCAGTCAGCGTGATGCTGTTCCGCCCTACCTTGATGTCAAACACAGCGCCAGGTGCAGCGCCCATCTGCTTGAGGTATGCCTCACCAACCTGCAGTGCATGGTTGGATTGCACCTTGGCCTTGTAGGTCAGCTTGCGGCCGGCTTTCTTGCTGCTAGCGGCCAGCTCCACGCCTTTGGCTTGCAGCAGTGCCTCGTAGAACGCGGTGAAATTGAGCCGGTCGTTAGTGGTATAACCGCAAGCGCGGACCATCTCAGATTTGCTGACAGCGCCAAGTTCTTTCACCTTGGCGAGCAGTTCAGGGCCGGTGAGCATTGGGTAGTGAATAGGGTGCGGGTTGAGTATAGGTTGATCAGTACAGGCGGACACCTGTTCCCTTGCCCGCGCGCTCATAAAGCGGGTTGAACTCCGACATGATCAAATAGCCAAGTCCATCGGACCAGTGTTCGATCCCGGCTGACTTGTCAATCACATAATCATCGGCGCCTTGCTTGTAGGTGACATTACGCAGCGCCTTGATCGTGTTCTTGCAGCGTGGATGCACAAACAGCCGAATCTGGCCGCTGGCATTGCGGATCATGCTGTTGGTGGCATTGATCTTGTCCTTCACGGCCCACGGCGCTTTAGGGCTGACGCAGCCGAAGCCGTATTGGCGGATGATCTCGTGATCAGTGCGGCCGGCTGCCGAAGTGCGCCGCGCGCTCCCGGTCGGATCAGGATACGCGACAACCTTCCGGCCCTTGAACCGCTCACGCAACATGGCGCATACCTCGTCGGTGTTCGTCTGCATCACGCTCACTTCATCCCAAATGTGCAGCGTGTCGCCAACGCGACTACCGAGCACGCCAGCGAGCACGCTGACGTTGAAATCTGTACCCCACATTATTACCCCACCTGTGTCTTTAATGTCTTTGCTGATGTTTTCATCGTTGAAGTCGGGATAGACGCGACCGGAAAGCGACTGGAAACTGGCCTCAAATTCTTGTAAAAACGTACGGCTGTCTAGTGTTCGCCGTGCGGCCTCGACTTCTTCCGGTGGTACGTTGCCGCCCTCGATGGTGGTGTAGCTATGCGTGCTCCAGTCGTCTAGGTCTTGCGCTTGCTCCCACAGCTCATGCAGCCAGTTCAAGCCTGCAGGCGTGCTGATAAACCACGCTGGCCCGCATTGATCAGACAGCGCTGGGCGCAGCACCATCTCCCACGCTTCCTGGCGGACATAGGCCGCCTCATCAACGACCACTGCGCTGAGCGATGTGCCACGCAGCGAATCGGGGCGCTCTAAACCTTTGAGCTGGATCCTGCTGCCGTTCACCAGCTCCACCGATAGCTCGGTTTCGTTTGTCTTCACCATGTAGGCCGGCGGCAGCATTGCCTTCAGCTGGCGCCACGCGATCTGCTTAGCGCTGACATAAGATTGCGTGCAGTAGTAACACAAACTACCCGGCTTCTCTAATGCCCATACAATCAATCGCGTGATGCATAGATAGGTTTTCCCGTATCTGCGGCCGGCAATCAACAAACGAAATCGACTACTGCTGTCCCATACTTCGCGCTGTGTTGTTGTTAGCCCGGCGTAGAGCTTGCTGATCAATCCCGTTGGATCAAGAGCCTCCGCTTCTTGCTCTAGCTCAAGCTGCGCCAGCCTGGCTGCAATCGGATCAATCAGGCGTGGCATAGCCAGTCTGCGCTTTGATCCTCAGCAGCAGATCGCGCTCAAGATCTTTCGGTAGGTTTGCGTCGAGTAAGGCGCGAAGTGTCATCTCAACGCCTTCCTGCCTTGCGCGGTTCATTGCAGCTGAATCGCTGTAGTGATCTCTGAATGCTGGGCTATGCGTCAGCATCCAGGTTGCAGCCTTGAGATCGCCGTTGTCGGCTTGCTCTGCGACTTTTCCTATTAGCCGCATTCCACCTTTTGCGCGGCCTTCCTCAATAGCTTGCAAAAGCTGCACCTCTTGAGGTGTACCTTTCCCTTGCCTTGCATTGCTTAAAGCATCATGCAAAAGCCGGTACGAAATGCCAGCAGCGGGCGCGATGTGTTGAAGAGGTGCGCCAAACTCAGCGAGAATGCGCACCTTTTTGATCACATCATCGTTTAATTTGCGGTGGCCGCGTACTGGTTTCAACGTACCTGAACAGGCATGACCAAATAGGTCTGTCCGTCCACATTAGCAGGCCGCAGCACCACTGGTGTAGTAGCGGCATTGCAGCATAGCTCTACCGTCTTTGCCGGCTTGAAGGCCTTAAGCCCATCGAGCAGGTAAGCAACATTGAACGCCCAGGTGCCTTTGCCGGCGCCGTCGTACTTGACCACTTCGCGGCCGTTGTTGGCATCAGCTTCGGCGGTGATCGCAAGCTGGCCATTGGCAGCGGTGAGCTTCACCACGCCATTGGTGGCCTCGGCAATGATCGCAACCCGCTCCAGCGCCCGCGTGAAGCGGTGCCGGTTGAGCAGCATCGTGTGCTCGAAGCTGGCCGGTATCAGCTGCGCCACGTTCGGGTAGGTGCCGTCAAGGATCCGTGAGTACACACGCACACCTTCGTCGGTGGTGATCACGGCCTGACCTTGTGCGGCCTGCACCGAGCACGAGTGATCCGCCAAGAGCTTCATGGTGCTCGCCGGCAGCGTGAGGCTCAGCCCATCGGGCAGGTCCACGGCAACGCGCATCAGCCGATGGCCATCAGTGGCTGCCATGTGGCCATCGCCAAGGTGGATGCCGGTCAACATCTGCTTGGCTGCGTCGGTGCTGACTGCCACCATGCAGCAGCGCACGGCACCAGATAACGCCAGCTGCGCCTCTGATGCCTCCACAACCGGCAGCGCGGGGTAATCCTCGGCTGACTGCGCTGCAAGCCCGTAGGAGCCGCCTGCAGCGGTCAGAGCGCCATCTGCCACGGTGACAGCCTCGTCGCCCTCCAAGCGGCTCACAAGGCCAGCCAGGAGCCGATACGGCAGCGCTACAGCGCCATCGGTCTCGACGGCGGCGGGAATGGTGCAGGTGATGCCAAGGTCCAGGTTGAAGCCGGTTACCACGGCTTTGCCGTTCTCGGCGGCGATCAAACAGCAATCAAGAATCGGGTGACTCGACCGCACGCCAATGGCTGGTGCAATGGTGCGCAGCGCATGGTCGAGGTCAGATTGACAAGCGGTGAATTTCACTTGGTGACGGAGAGAAGTGAACGGATGATCTTGTCGGTGTCGCGCTGAAAGCTGGCGACAAGTTCAGCGGGCAGCGGCACGCCATCGTCTTGTGCGTTGTCGGCGATGGCAGCGGCATAAGCGATGGCTTGCTCCATGCAGGCGTGGAGCCGATCAATCACGGGCCGCTGCTTGGCGGGAATGTTGATCAAGTCTGGTGAGGACATAAGCGACGAGTGTTTCCACGTGTTGCCGGTTGAGGTCGCCACGCATGAAGCGCGCGGCATCAGCAACCATCGAATGATAGTCCATCGTGCGCAACCTGGCAACACCAACAGCAGGCGCCAGCGCGCGATCACGAATCAACTGCGCACGTGGGATACCAGCGGCGGCAGCTTCGGCGGTGAGGCGCGCCAGGTCTGCATCAGCCAGTCGGATCTTGATTTCAGGCATTGGGTGGAGTCAACGGGGTGATCGTACGGCTCAGAAGGCGTCGGACGCAAAAACCCTGTCCCTGACTGGGTTCGGACGCAAGCGGACGCAAGTCGGACGCAAAAAACCTAGTCGTAGCAAGGGCGGACGCAAAATCGGGGTTTTTCTGCTCTCCACCCCATATAGCGTTTTGTTCACCCCGTTACATTCCGCCCTCTTCTCCCATTTCCTCTTTGATTTACCCCAATTTGCGTCCGAAAGGGTGAAAAGGTAGATGGGGACTGGAAAATTTGCGTCCGAATTTGCGTCCGACTTGCGTCCGCACCGGACGCAACTTGCGTCCGCTAACCGTCTTGCCGGTCCCATCTCAGTCCAAGAATGAGACGGTCTCGACCCTTGCCGGTGTCCTTGTCGGACGCAAGTTTGGGGAAGATCTGGCGCAATGCCGCCATGAGCAACCGTGGCGCCTTGACGGTGCGGTCGTTCGGTGGGTCGATCAACCACTTACCAAACCTGTCCGTATAACCCTCCTCTCGATACCACTTAACCAGCTCATTCCATACGTCCTTTACCTTCACCGAAGCGCCGTCTTCATAGGTCAATCCGATAGCATCACAGAACTCCCATAGGTGGCAGCTAGCTCTACGTAAGTCCTGCATTGCTTGGTTGCCGGTGCTGTAGTCGATCCCATCTGCAACGGCCTGGCGCATACCTTCCAGCAGCCAATTCAGAAATGCTGGGCATATCTGCTCCTGAATAAATGACGGGTCATCCTTAAGGCGTGGATCCGCCTGAATGTGGTTGGGTTCAGTAGGTACAGCCATGAAAGTCTTGCGGAAGCGGAATACATGGAACCGCGTCTCAATAGCAGCCTGCTCACCAGTCAGTGATGGGTCTTTGTTGAGGTTGAATACAAACAACGCAGACGGTATGAATTCCGACTCCTGCATCCCTTTCAGCTCATACGACAACTCCTCACCGGAGATGGCGGCCTTCAATGACTGCAGGTTGTCGATACTGACAAACTGCGAGTTTTCACTGCTCCAATTCACCGAGGCACCACGCAATGGCGCAATGGGAAATTTGCGACCTTGGTCATATTGACGAAAGTCGGCTAGTGAGCAGCTGGTGAAATTACGGCTGCCGAGTGTATCCCGCAGCGCTGTGCGGATGGTGTCCTTACCGTTGCTGCCTTCACCGATCATCAGCACCGCACGCGGACGGCCACGGGTTGCGCGGTACTTGGCGAGGTCAAGGCCACTGCCAAGGATGCGCTGCAGTGTGCTGCGGTCGGAGTCGTCCACGGCATCCAGCAACCGCACCAGATGATGCGTCGGCGCCTCGCGGTCGTAGTCGTAGCCGGTGACATAGGTGAATGGCACATCAGGGTCGTGCGGCGCGAATGTCACGTCAAGCTGTTTGCCGGACCATGACCACGACACCACGCCATTGCGGCAGTTCACCGCATTGGCTGGGTTGACATCCACCGGCGCCAGCAGCCGCCGCATCCACTGCAGCGCTTCATCCACGTAACGCGGCCGGCGCCACGGATAGGACTCATCGCCGGTTTTGGCATCCACCACGTAGAGCATGGACAGGAAGGCAGCCAGCTTCGGCGCTAACTCCTCATCAGGCCGCGGCTTGTAGTGCGTGCCATCCCACTGGTGGAGCACACCATCCACGCAGATCCAGCGCTCACGGGGATGCTGGAACACATGCTCGACCGCTAGCTCCAGGTAGTCGGTGCTGGTCTTGTCGTAAAGCTGTGTGCTGAGCACCTCGCCGGTTTCAGCCGGCCGCCGCCGCTCGGGCATCACGCGCACCGGATCGCGCTGCACCGGCAATGGTGGCCGCCAACCGTGCTGCCCAGCCCACCACCAGAACGTGCCGGGATTGATGTGGTCACCACCTGAGTAGGCAACCTGCCGCACGGACCAGCCGGAGACGCCACTAGGGCTGTGGGCCTCCATCAGCGCAATGGCGTCATCCTCGGTGCCGCCGCATTCAGGGCAGACCTTTTTCAGCGCCCATAGGATGTTGCGATACATCTCATAGGTGTTGCTGCCGGCCTGACGCTGCGGGATGCAGTTCAGCGCATCACGCACTTCTGCCATCGTGCGCGGCGGGTAGTCGCGTGGCCCTAGGCGTTCAACCTGACTGCGCTTGCGGTAGTAGTCCTCATCCGGCAGGCAGGATTCAATGTCGGCAACGCTGTAGCGATGGCCGGCGCTGCTGACCATGCGGCACATATCACCAAGACTGCCGTCAGCCAGGGCGTAGTAGGTGCCGGGCAGCCGCATGACGCGGGAGACGTTCTTGATGCTGCGGTCTGCGTCGCAGTAGTCCAAGAGCCGCTCCTGCACCAATGCCCAGTGGTGCGGTGTGATCGGATCGGACAGCACCCAGTAGGTGTGGATCGACTTGCCGCCGGTATCAATCTGCAGGGTTGGCTCCGGCAGGCCAAGCTCTTGCCATGCCGTCAGCTGCCATTCACGCGGGCGATCGTCCCATTCGGCAAAGAACGCACGGCATGAGGTGATGTCGGCATTGGTATCACCGCCATCGTTGACGACCACGTAAACGCCGCGGCCTTCCTCTTGCCACTGCCGGATCAACGGCTTGCGGGCACCACCTTTGCGACCCTTGTCCTGCGCCTTGGCGGGATGCTCCTTATGCAGAAAGGCACGCAGGCGTATGGTGCCAGCCGGTTTGCCGAGCAGGGCAATGAACCGACTGGCTTCGGAGAAGTCGATCTCTTTCATCGGCGCGACTGCTCCACTTGCTCGCGGCGCATGGCCTCCTCGACCACAAGACGGATTACCGCGCTGCGGGACAAGCCAGCACGCCGCTGCTGGTCAAGCCACTGCACCTGCTGCGGCGTGAAAAGAACTGAGATGGGATGCACGGGCCTCCGTGACAGGCTTGCCAATCTTAGCCAGACTCGCTAAGGTGTCAGGGCACTGCATCACGCTTGCACCTATGGAAACCATGCCATGCCCGAAATGCGGGCAAGAGTCGCCGTTCAAGTTGCGACCGGACACGCAGCATCACGGCGAGATCCGCTGCCCGGTGCATGGGCACATGTGGATCTCAAAGCCGGCTGAGCTGAAGACCGTGCGTCGTAAGGTCAACCGCGAGCTGTTTGAGCTGGTGCCGGAGGACATGCGCGACTACTGCTGGGTGTGCCTCCGAGACCGCGCAACGCTTAAGGCGCTCCGACCCATGCTGCCGCTAGAGGCGCATCACATCATTGAAGTGAAGGATGGCGGCGCCGATGAACGCGACAACATCATGATCGCGTGCAAGGAATGTCACTCCGGCATTCACCGCATCCGCGAGGCTTTCAACCGATACAACAATCTGACTGAGCAGTGAGACGCTTCCGCATCGCCAACTACTTGGACCCCAACCCCCCGAACGGCAAACGGGTCACAAGGCCATCACGCTGGGGTAATCCGTTTCGCGTGGGCCATGAAGCTGCCAATGCAGCGGAAGCGGTGGCGATGTTCCGCGATCACCTGCAGCAGAACCCGGCGCTTGTGGAGCTGGCCAGACGTGAACTGCGTGGCTTTGATCTGGGCTGCACCTGCCCGCTCGATCAGCCCTGCCATGCAGACGTGTGGATTGAGCTGCTGTCACCTTGACCCACCCCCGCCACCCTGTGCTAACCTTCTCAAGTCCCTCACCACTGGACATGACCGACACTGACTGGATCAGAGACCGCCTGCCAACCGTGGCAGATGCGGATGAAAAGGGCGAAGTGCTGACTCCGCATAAAACCACTGGGCAGACGTTCTTTCAACGGTGGCAAGAAGTGCGCCCAAACCAGCAATGGCGCCACACCAGCCGATGGCGTTCTATTCCCACCACCACACCCCGCCTGTTCGCCAGCATCACCCGCACCAAGGACCGCTACCTAGCGCTGGCCGATGACGGCACCGCATGGGAAAACTGGGGTCAAGGTTGGGTGCAACTGGACCCGCTGCCTGCACGGGAGGTGGCGGCATGAAGCCCGACATCAAGCAAGCGTGGCTCACCGCCCTACGCAGCGGCGACTACCAGCAAGGGCAAGGCTATCTCCGCCAAGGTGATCAGTATTGCTGCCTTGGTGTGCTGTGCGACTTGTACGGCAAGGCGGTGGGGCCGGAGTGGGAGGCGGTGGATCAGTATGGCGCTCACCGGGTTCACTCCATGCACGGCAGTGAAGTTGTGCTGCCGGTCAAGATCACGGTTTGGGCCGGCCTTGAAGACCGGAACCCGCTCGACCTCGCCGCTAGGAACGACAACGGTTCCACATTTGAAGAACTCGCCAACATTATCGAGGAAGGTCTCTGATGCTCACTGCTTTGATCCTCACCACCCAGCAACCCTTACTAGACCAGTGCAACAAACCTGCGCCGGTTGCTGTGGTACGCCAGGCGCCGGACAGCCCCGACGGTGAACCGCGCGTGATCTGGACTGAAGGCGACTCTGATGATTGCGTGGAGGTTTGATGGGTAGTTATCAGGAGTTCCTAGAGCGCAAGCTACACACTGGCGCTGAACATGGCTTTGAGCCACTGTGGATGCCGCCTCAGCTGTTTGATTTTCAGCAGTCGCTGGTGACATGGGCGATCCGCAAGGGCCGCGCGGCAATCTTCGCTGACTGCGGGCTCGGCAAGTCGGCAATGCAGCTCACTTGGGCTGAAAATGTCGCACGGTACACCAATAAGCCGGTGTTGATCCTGACGCCCTTGGCAGTCTCGGCTCAAACCATTCGCGAAGGTGAAAAGTTCGGCATCGAATGCCACCGCAGCAGTGATGGCAGCGTGCCGGGTCGTATTGTGGTCACCAACTACGAGCGGCTGCATCTGTTCAACCCAGCTGATTTCGCTGGTGTTGTGTGCGATGAGTCGAGTATTCTTAAGTCGTTTGATGGCTCACGGCGCAATGAAATCACTGACTTCATGCGCAAAGTGCCATACAGATTGCTGGCTACTGCCACAGCAGCTCCCAACGACTTCATTGAGTTAGGTACCAGCAGTGAAGCACTTGGCTACATGGGTCACATGGACATGCTGGCTAGGTTCTTCAAAAACGACAATAACAACCTAACCAGCCGCCGCATGTATGGCGAGGCACCTAAGTGGCGCTTCAAGGGCCACGCTGAGCTGCCGTTTTGGCGCTGGGTGACCAGCTGGGCACGGGCTTGCCGTAAGCCATCAGACCTTGGCTTTGATGACGGTCGCTTTGTGCTGCCGGAGCTGATCGAATCCGATCATTTGATCGAGACCGCCACAGTCGCGGAAGGGATGCTGTTTGCCATCCCAGCGACAGACCTACGCGAGCAACGCGCAGAGAAGAAGCGCACCGTCGCCGAGCGCTGCGAGATGGTCGCCAGTATGGTTGCCAACACCGGCCAGCCGGCTTTGGTGTGGTGCCACTTGAACGAGGAAGGGGATCTACTGCAAAAGCTGATTCCTGATTCCGTTCAAGTATCCGGCAAGGATAAAGATGATCTGAAAGAGAGCCGGCTGATCGACTTTGCAGAAGGCCGCACTCGCGTGCTGATCACCAAACCAAAGATCGGCGCATGGGGGTTGAACTTTCAGATCTGCAATCACATAACCTACTTTCCATCCCACAGCTTTGAACAGTATTACCAGTCAGTGCGCCGCTGCTGGCGATTTGGGCAAAAGCGCCCCGTCACGGTTGACATCATCTTGACCGAAGGCGAGCGGCGCATCATGGAAAACCTGCACCGCAAACGGCAACAGGCTGAACAGATGTTCGGAAACCTTGTAGCCGAAATGAATCATTCGCTCACTATTGAGCGCAAACAGTACAACACCACACCGATTGAGCTTCCGTCATGGCTGTGATCACTGACCGCTACGCGATCTATAACGGCGACTGCATCGAGGTGATGCAAGACTTGCCGGATGAGTCGATCCACTTTTCCATCTATTCCCCGCCTTTTGCTGGCTTGTATGTCTATAGCTCAAATGAGCGAGACATCAGCAACTGCCGCGATTATGACCAGTTCATGGGGCACTATGGCTTTGTTGTCAGCCAGTTGCACCGCTTGACTTTGCCGGGCCGCTTGACCGCCGTGCATTGCACTGACATTCCAACCGGCAACAGCGGGCAGGATGCGCTGATGGATTTGCCCGGCAAGATCATTGAACTGCACGAGAAGCTTGGCTGGCATTACGTTGCTCGCCACACGATTTGGAAAGAGCCGCTGTGGGTGCGCAATCGCACGATGGTGAAGAACTTGGCTCACAAGACAATCGTGGATGATGCTGTATATGCCGGCGTTGCGTCAGCTGATTATTTGCTGATCTTCCGCCGCAATGGAACCAATCCAATCCCAATCGCTAATCCCACTGGACTTGACCATTACGCAGGCGAGTGTCCCATCCCGCAAGAGCTGCACAAGTATCGCAACTGGAAGGGCAAGCAAACCGAGAACAGGTTTAGCCATTGGATTTGGCGCCGGTATGCCTCATCAATCTGGGACGACATCAACATGGGACGAGTGCTGCCGTTCCGCGATTGCAAGGATCCCGATGATGAAAAGCATGTGCATCCGTTGCAGCTTGACGTGATTGATCGCGCCATTTGCTTGAGGTCCAACCCTGGAGAGACGGTGCTTACTCCATTTATGGGCGTAGGCAGCGAGGTGTATGGCGCCGTGCAGCTTGGCCGCCGTGGTATTGGCATTGAGCTGAAAGAGAGTTACTACAGGCAGGCAATCAAAAATATGGAGATTGCCGTAGAAGCAACCCGTGAACCGGATCAAGCGACGCTGATTGATCTGGACGAGCTATGACCATCCAACTCCGCCCCCGCCAGATCAAGGCGGTGAATGACCTGCGCGCTGCATATCAAAGCGGCGCGCGCGCCCCGATCCTTGTGGCGCCAACGGGTTTTGGCAAAACCGCGACGGCCGCCGAAATCGTCCGCAGTAGCACTGCACGCGGCCGCAGCGTGTGGTTTTTGGCGCACCTTAAGGAAATTCTGGATGACACCAGCGCGCGACTGCGCCATGCCGGGATCCTGCATGGCCACATCCGCGCTGGGATGCGCGTGGACTATTCAAGGCCGGTGCAGGTGGTTGGTGTTGCAACAGCGGTACGGCGGCCAAGGCTGCCGCGGCCGGATCTGATCATCATCGACGAATGCCACCTAGCCGTAGCTGATAGCTACAAAAAGGTGATCGCCGCTGCTGGCCGGCCGCTGCTGCTAGGACTCACCGGCACAGCCCAAAGGCTCGACGGGCGCGGGCTTGGCGAGGTGTTTGACCGTTTGGTGCCGACATGCTCTACGGCTGAGCTGATCGAGGAAGGACTGCTGGCGCCGGTACGTGTCTATGCACCACCTGGTGTTGACCTGACTGGACTGCGCAGCCGTGGCGGTGATTTCGACCAAGGGCAAGCCGGTGAACTGATGAGCAAACCGGCAGTGGTTGGTGATGCGTTGAGCCACTGGCGCAAGCTATGCCGCGGGCGCCGTGGTGTTGCATTTTGCACCACCGTGGCACACGCACAGGCGGTTGCCGACCAATGGCGCCGCGCTGGCTTTCGCGCGATGGCAGTACATGGCGGCAGCGATGACCGCGAACGCCGCGAAGCTGTTGCGGGACTGCGCGCCGGCAGGCTTGACCTAGTGGCGTGCGCGCAGTTGTGGATTGCTGGCGTTGATGTGCCTGAGATTGATGTGGTGATCTGGCTGCGGCCAACGCAATCACTGACGGCATGGCTGCAAGGCAATGGCCGCGGACTGCGCATTGCACCGGGCAAGCGTGATCTGATCATCCTCGACCATGTTGGCAACTGCGGTCGACTTGGCCATCCGCTGCAGGTGCATGAGTGGAGCCTTGACGGACGCCGCAAGCAACAGCGCGAGCAATCCCCATCAGTCAAGGTCTGCCCGCGCTGCTTCGCTACCAGCCTCAGCGCCGCCCGCGCGTGCGCTGAATGCGGGCATGTGTTTGCGCCAACGGAACGCCGCGAACTGCAAACCGTGGAAGGCGAGCTGGTGGAGCTGGCCGCTGCCGCCCGCGAACGCAAACGCGAGCAAGGGTCGGCGCAGTCGCTAGAGCAGCTGATCCAGCTTGGCCGCAGCCGTGGCTACAAGAACCCGGCTGCATGGGCGAAATACGTCCTAGCGGCTAGGCAATCAAAAGGACAATGGAGCAAAGTGCAATGAGCTATTTCTCGATCAATCTCGCTGGCATGACATTGCCAGATGCAATCGCCGCTACGGTTGAGGCTTGGTACGACGCGCAAAGCGTTGAAGAAAAAGAAGCGGAAAAGTATTACACCGTTGAAGAGCTGCAAAGAATACTTAATAAGAGCAGGGCAACTATTTACCGGATCTTGAATAGCGACAAAGCTGCGTTAAATCCTCCGCTTGATCCCGCTAAATTAAACCACGAGCAAAGGGTGGATGCCGCTGATCCAATTCGTGTCTCAAGTAGTGAGATCAAAAGATGGAAACAGTACAGGCCGATTGCGGCGCTAGCGAGCAGGCCCGATCCACTGCCGGAACCTCCAAAGCCAAAGTCTAAAACGTGGCTGTTTCCCGATGACGGCACAGTTTCTTGCGCTGAGCACATTGCATCTGTCACATCAAAACTAATCAATGCTGGCCACTTAAAAGATGGCGACAAAATGCCAAGCACTAGGGATTTAGCTGAAAGAGTCGGCTGCCACCGAAACACGATACTGAAGGCGTACCAAGAAATGGAGCGGATGGGGATTCTTGAGGCAAAGCCAGGGTCCGGCGTTTATATTGCCGACTCCGGCAAGATGGCTTCAATGGGCACTCGCAGCTCCGCTGCTACGCCTACGATTAACCCAGCGACCCGTAACCCATGCGCGGCCTGATGTATCGGTTGCTGGATTGGCTGACGGATCGACTTGTTGACGTGATGATCATGCTTGAACCACGCCCGCCGCGCCGGCAGACATTGGACTATCACGTCTCTACAACACTGCCGGATGAGGTGTTAGCGATCATCCGCATCAGCTGGTACAAAAATGGCAAACCTGATGAAATCGACGAAGTGGCACTGATGGAAACCGACGACAGCTACAATGCCTTCCATGCGGTGGTGACCAGCGCACTGCAACGCGGCGCAAACGTATCCATCCGGTCTGCGTATGAACCGGAGGATCTGGGGATTCAGCTCTAGCCTGCCGGCAGACTCACCGCCCCGATGCCGTCAGAGCAGACCATTCAGCAACAGATCAGACTGGCCTGTAGCCGCAATCAAACGAGACTGTTTCGCAATAATGTCGGCCGGCTGCCGGATCCACGCACTGGCCGCTGGGTTGAGTTCGGCGTTGGCGGCAAGGGTGCTGGCGATCTGATCGGCTGGCGCACCATCACCATTACGCCCGAGATGGTCGGCCAGCAAGTGGCAGTATTCACCAGCATTGAGGTCAAGTCCGCCACCGGCCGGCTGCGACCTGAACAGCGACAATGGATGGAAGCGGTGCAAGCCGCTGGTGGACTTGCTGGCGTGGCCAGGAGCGTGGAAGATGCAGAGCAAATCCTGGCGGTATGAGCACGTCACGCTTGACCGCGTGATCGACGGTGACACGCTTGACGTGATCATTGATGTCGGCTTCCGGTTCACCACGCGCCAACGGCTGCGGCTGCTGGAGCTGGATACACCGGAGCGCGGTGAGCCGCTATGGCGCGAAGCAACTGAGCAGCTGCGTGCACTAGTGACCGATCAGCCGCTGGCTGTCACCACCGTCAAGCAAGACAGCTTCGGCCGCTGGCTGGCGCATGTCGAGGTAAATGGCCAAGACGTATCGGCATTGATGCGGGATTGGTTGCGCAGCGCAGCGGATGGTGAGCCATAATCGGCCTGCGCTTGCCGCTGATATGGCCAAACCATCCCCTAACGCGATCCGCATCGCCGACGCACGCAGTCGCCAGCCACGCGAGGCGATCATCAATGGCGTGCAATGCCGCCGCGCGACGTGGATCACGCGCAACTACTCCTCAATCCAAGATTGGTGGATCCCCTGAGGGCGAGTGGGCTAGCCGTGTTCTGACGCTGGATGTAAACGAATATGACTGACGGTTGACCACGGCGGCGCATGGTGTACCATATTGCACGTGGGCCAGGAGCCCGCACCTAGACAATGGAATATCCCGCGGGAAGCGTCCCGCTCCGGTGGTGGCCACACCTGGCACCCCATGAGTCCCCGCCAGGGACTCGCCACCCACCGGAGATCCAGATGGACGCCACCCGCAACGCCAGCCAGGCCGAGATCGCTGCGCTCTACGCAGAGATCGACGAGGCCCTCGCTGCCTACACCGCTTCGATCGAACGCGGCCTGACCCTGAGCCAGGAGCTGATCGAACTGGCGGACAGCATCGAGAACGGACTGGCGGATGCCGCAGCAGAACTGCAGGAGTGGTTCTGATGCGGCGGCCCGCTACGGCGGGCATGACTTAGGCCACAAGCCGGATAGCGCGCCCCGGATTCTCTGCAGCGGACACGAGAGCTGCCCTGCCTGGCCCCTGAGCAGCGATCACGGGGCAACCAATTCACCCCAAACCAAGAACCATGACTAACGCTCAAATCGCCGGCCGCGTCGCCGGCATCGCCTACGTGCACACACTCCGCACGGTGGCATTGATCGACTGGGCCGAGGTGGCCGCGATCGTGCTCCACGGCTTGCAAGTCTTGATTGCGCTCACTGTGCTCGCCGGCCAAATGACGCGCCGCGCATGGGACGCGCTGCCAACACTCAGCGAGCAACTAGGCCAGTGGTACGCCACTGCGCTGACCGATGGTTGCACTGGGTTGCAGATGGTGTATAGTTCACTCACCGGCGCACCAGTGGCGCCGCAACCCAAGAACCATGAACAACCTTCCCGTTGGCATCACGTACGACCACGGCACCCGCGCCTACTGGGTTCGAGCTGACTACTTCCTCACTCGCGTCGCAGGCGGCTGGGAGCTGACCGATTGCATTGAAGGCGTTGACCGCCGCTTTCGCTCCGAATCCGCCGGCATCGCCGCGCTCGCTGCACTCGTTTGATTACCCACGCGGCCACCGGCAGCCGCACCCAATGCCGGTATCACCCCTCGCCCCTAACTGCAATGACGCAATCACCAGCGCGGCTGATCTTTCCAGATATTGACTTTGATGCCATCTACGAAAGTGGAATACTCAAAGGCATTAAGAAATTCCGAGGCGATCTTCGCGACTACTCCCCAATCATTGAAAGCTTCGGTGATGTCCTCGTGCAGGTTGACGAAAAAGACTATTCGGGTGATTCCTTTGTGCTGCTGCGCAAGGATGATCAATACGGCTTCTTGTGCTTCGGATGGGGTAGCTGCAGCGGCTGCGATGCACTGCAAGCGTGCGAGACAGTTGAGGATCTAGATGAACTGATTGATGAGATGCGGGGCGACATCAAATGGTTTGATTCGCTCGCTGAAGCCAAAGCCTATATCGCCGACGATCCGCTGAGACGCGGCAGTTACTACTATCACGTCGAAGAATGGGACGAATTCAAGACAAAAGTAATGGAGGTGGCGGAGTGATCGACACCCTGCTAGACCGCTGCGCTGCAGCGTATGAAGACGCGATCCTGTCGCAATACAACCACCGGCAGGCGATTGCCGCGGTGCTTGAGCACGTCGCCGATGAGCTGGTGGTGATGAACCAGCGCGATGCGCGGCTGACTGTGCATCAGGTGGTGCAGCGCTTGCGGGAGGCGGAATGAAACGCACCATCCTCACCTTCGCCGCAATCCTCCAGCAACTAGCACCAACCGCCTACGGCCACGGCCGGCCGGTGACTGCAACGGTGTATCACGAGTGGTACGCAGGCCGCACTACCTACTGCGGCCAGACCTACCAGCACTGGGGCGTGTCCGCAGCGCACCCTTACCTGCCATGCGGCACGCGCGTCACCGTACGCCACGGCGGGCGTGTGCTGACAGTGCCTGTGCTGGACCGCTGCGATTGCGCGTCACTGGACCTCAGCGCCGGCGCTGCACACCGCCTGGGTGTCCCGCTTGACGGGATTGCTCGGGTTTACATTACTTACTGATTTGCAATGACTAACCAAAAGCCAATCGAGCCGCTTCCGTCGCGCGAGCTAATTATTGACTTGTGGGCTAAGGCACTTCAGCGCGAAAGTAGTTCTGCTTCAGCCAAAGAGGTTTTTGCTACTTTGCTGGCGCAATGGGGATTTAATCAGCACGCGGCGCTCAACGAAGCCGAACTGCAAAAGGCGAGGGATGAGGAGCTGGAGGCTTGCTATGAGTGGCTGCAAAACACCAACATTCCCGATTGGGCCGATCAACTCCGCGCCGCCCGCCGCCCCAAGCCCAAGAGCCAAGTGGAGGAGGCGCTTGAAGCGCTAAATGAAGCTGTTTACATGGCCGATGACATGCCGCCAGAAGGCATTACCACGGACCAAGCAGCTACCATCCGCGCCGCCCTAGAACGCCTGCGCGAGCTGGAGGAAGGCAATGACTGACTTCCGCGCCTTGTGTGTCGAGCTGACTGACTGCCTTGAGAAAGCCGACTGGCCGCACCGCTACAAAGCAGTATTTCAGCGGTGGACGGACATATCCCGCGCTGCTCTTGCCGAGCCAGATGAACCGGCTGTGTCTGACGACAGGGAACCGGCCTCTGTCACCGACCATGTTAGCCATCAGCTTCACCGTCGCGCCACGGTTCTTCTCATCCGCAAGGTGATTGATCAAGCCATCCGCGATACTGCACTAGTTCAATGGCGGGTGGCTGATACCGGCGAGCAACTTGTTCGCACCAGCGACTTACTGGCGTGGGCAGATCACATTGAAAAACAAATGGAGCAACTTCGTGACTAAACTTTCACCTGCTGCTAGGGCAGTTTTAGAAGCCGTAACTTGGAAAAAGTACGACGTACCTCCAGAAGGATTGCCTGCTTTTGCTGAGGAGATGGCGTCATTGCTCGCCGCCGCGCTGCGGGCTACTGCGGATCAAGTAGTGCCAAAGGAGGATCTGCCGCCACGTCGCGGAGTAAGGCCCGGCGGCACTGATGCGATTACCCCCGATGAAGGCGCCGAAGATCAGCGAGCCGCTACGCGCCGCAAGATCTTGGCCATCGCCACTGAACTAGAGGGCAGCCAATAGGTTGCGCACCGCCGCAGACGTGCTACCATCTACGCAAGCCGGCCATCCTTCACCCCGGCACCCGAGAACCATGACCACGATCCTCACCACTGATTGGGCGCCCCACATTGAGCGCTACGCCCGCCAGATCGCTGCTGTGCTCGCTGCGGTCTATGCCGCTGGCTACTGGTGCGGCGAGCAGCTGCATCGGCTGAATGATGACGTGACCGCACTGCTGGCACCACGTCCTGCCATGCCGGCACCGGCTGTGCATCCGCTGTTTGAGATCGCCAGCGAACTGGAGCAGCTGACCTGCCGCGAACTGCGCGCCATGACCGCTGCACCACGCAAGGCGGTGAAGGCGCAGCTGGTGGCACTGGCCGCACGGCTGGCGTGATCGCCGCGGCCCGCCGGAGCCGCAATCAATCCGGCGCTCAACCTCACCCCGCTAGATCAGTGACCAACCGCATCAGCAACATCTGCGCTGCGATCATCGCCATCTGGGCATTTGCCGCCATCGCTATTGAGAGCGGCGCACACCACCAGCCAACGCACAGCGGCACCCAACCCGAGATCCGTTATGACCACAACTGAGACCTACTGGACGATGCAGACTGCACACACCTACGGCGGTGGATTCCTTGGCCGATTGGCCGAGGCCGGTATCCTCGCTGATCCAACCAACCGCCAGCGACTGCTGGATGCGTTTCCTGAGATTGAGCAGTGCTTCGGCCCGCGCACTGGGCTGTACGCACGGCTCCGCAACCCATGAGCCATTACACGCTCACCGCATACCGCAAAGACCACCAACCACGCACGCTGCAGATCGTGGCGCTTAGCCCTACTGCAGCAGTGCGTTCCGCGATGGAGCTGATGCCCGGCTGGCTGATCAGCTCCCCTAACCTCACCCCTGAATGGACCGATGATCCAAACACCAGTGCATGAACAATTCTGCGGCGGCTGCCGCTATTGGCGAGATGGCGCGTGCCACCGCATGGCGCCGGTCAACAACAGCAGCGTGCGCCTTGCTGCATGGCCGCTGACGCAATCCACGGACTGGTGCGGCGAGTGGGTGGCGCGTGATGAGGTGCGTCGTGGCTGAGCTTTCCCCCGCCGCGCGAGCAATCATGAACGCATACATGGACGAAGATCGAGCCGGGAGACTCGCTGTTGCCGCCGTGCTGCGGGCTGCCGTGGATCAAGTAATTCCAAAGAACGGCGACATGCCTCTAAACATGGCACATCGCTTGAGCTGGGATGCGCGTCAGCAGGTCCGCCAGCAACTCCTCGCCATCGCCACCGAACTGGAGTCCGCGCAATGACCACCGAAATCTCCAACGCCGCCTACCACGCCGACCCGGCGATCTCAGCCAGCCACCTGCACGCTGTTGCGCAGTCGCCGTATCACTACTGGGCGCGATTCTTGGATCCCAACCGCCCGCCGGTGGAGCCGACTGCTGCGATGCGACTCGGCAGCTTGGTGCATTGCGCCGTGTTGGAGCCGGATGAGCTGGGTAAGCGCTACAGCCGTTGTGCACCGCGTAATACCAAAGCCGGCAAGGAGCAAGCCGCTGACCTCGCCGCACGCGGCATTGAAGCGGTGACGGATAGCGACTGGGCATTGGCTATTGCCATGAACCGCGCTGTCCGTGCGCATCCTGCTGCAGCGGCGCTGCTCCAGGCCGGCAAGGCTGAGCAGTCGTTTTGGTGGGATGATCCTGATACCGGCCTGCGGTGCAAGTGCCGCCCGGACTGGCTGAATAGTGCTGTGGTGGACCTCAAAACCACCACCGACGCATCACCGCGCGGCTTCGCCAAAAGCGTCGCCACCTTCCGCTACCATGTGCAAGCCAGCCACTACTTGGCTGGCCTTGGCGTTGAGCGATTCTTGTTCATCGCTGTGGAGAAGACATACCCGCATCCCGTTGCGGTGTATGAACTTAACGCCGAAGCGCTCCAGCTTGGCAATGAACTGCGACAGCGTGATATGCACGTGATCGCCGATTGCCGCGCTACTGGCGAATGGCCCAGCTACAGCACTGACGTGGAAACACTCAGCCTGCCGAAGTGGGCGCTGAACCCTGACTCAACTGTTCTCACCTCTGATGACTTCTAACCTTACCCTCTGGACCCCAGAACAGACGCAACTGATCAGCTCAACCATTGCGCCGGGCTGCAGCAACGATGAACTGCGACTGTTCGCCTATGCGTGCCAGCGCACTGGGTTGGATCCGTTCTCTAAGCAGATCTACGCCATTAAGCGCGGCGGCAAGATGACCATCCAAGCCGGCATCGACGGTCTGCGCAGCATCGCCGAACGCACCGGCCAACTGGATGGCTCTGAAACTTTCTGGTGCGGTGAAGATGGCCAGTGGCAAGACGTATGGCTCGCTAAGACGCCACCCGCTGCCGCCAAGACCATCATCTACCGCCGCGGCGCGTCGCATCCGTTCGTCGGCGTCGCGCGGTTTGCCGACTACAACGCCGGCCAGGGACTGTGGAGCAAGATGCCGGCCGCGATGATCGCCAAGTGCTCCGAAGCGCTTGCACTACGCAAGGCGTTCCCTGCTGACCTCAGCGGTGTCTACAGCACCGATGAAATGCAACAGGCCGAAGCCGAACCCGTGGAGGCGGTGACTGTTACCAGCGCGCCTGCACCCGCTGCGCTCCCCGCCGGTAATGCCAAGCTGTTCCAAGCCGGCAAGGCTGCCATCGCCAAGGCCAGCACGATGGAGGAACTGGCCAAGGTGAACGAGCGCATGAAGGCACGTCAGTCGCAGCTCAGCCCCGAGCAATATGACCAGCTGACTGCGCTTGCGATGGAACGCGAGGCGGCACTGATGCCAGCGGCCGAGACCGCAGAGGAGGATCCGTTTGCTGATGACTGAACCGTATCTGACCACCGAGCAGCTCGCTCACCGCTGGGGCCTCAAACCCAGCACCATTAAGTCCCAACGCTCGCGGGGGAACGGTCCCCCGCATTATGTGATCCCGCGCATTGCCTTGCCAGCCGGTGAGAAGCGTGTGCGGTATGCACTGTCCGCCGTCTTGGCCTTTGAGGAGGCCAATGGCATCACTCCACTGAATCCCTGAACAATGAGCCTTTACGCAACTGGCGTTATCCGCATCATCTCTGACCCGCAACTGCGGGCATTTGAATCCGGCAGCATGGTATGCAACTTTGCTGGTGGCATCATGGAAGGTAAAGACAAAAATGGCAATTACATCAATAATGCCATTGATGTAGAAGTCTGGGGCAAGTCAGCGGAGATCATCGTTGACAAGCTGAAGAAGATGGATTGCATCCTTGCTAGTGGTAATATCCGCCGGCAAGAGTGGAACGATAAAACCACCGGCGAAAAGCGCAGCAAGCATGTACTGAGCATCAGCCGGTTTGAATTCATGCCGCGTCCGCCTGCTGGCGGTGGCGCAGCTACCCCTGACACGGAGGAGATTCCCTTCTGATGAACGAAACCGCTCTTGAAGCTGCATTCAAAGAGTGGTGGGAGGCGTCCTACGGGCGCCCTCCCGGCACTCATGCAGTGATGACCCACGTGGCATTTGCCGCGCACATCCTTCAACTATTAGAACTGACCGATGGACTGCAACCCGATTGAGCAGCAAGCTCGCCAGGACGAACTAGATCGGCTGTATGAGCTAGACGGCCGCAACGACCCCAACCATCCACTGCACGCAACCTACACCGGGCTTTATGAATCATCACGCGCTAGCGCTGGAGCTGACGAATCGACTGGCGGAGCATGTTCCGGCTGATGATCCATTGCTGTGCTTTGCGCTCCGATCGCTTGCGGTGCCAACCACCGGCCAGTTCAAGCGTGGCGTGGCAAATCCTGCATCGGTGCTACTGCCGGATGATGTACGCCGGATGCGTGCTATGCACCGCGATGGCATGAGCTACGGACAACTTGCAATCCGGTACGGCATGAGCAAAAGCCACATCCGCCGCATCTGTACCCGCAAGTATTGGAGCTGGGTGGATGACTAATCCACTCAAGCAATCCACCGCTGCGGTACGCGCGACGCTCGGTGACGCTGACTTCATCGCCTACTGCAAAGGCAACGTAATTGACCACCTAATGCGCGGCAATCTTGTGGAAGCTGACTGGTACATGCGCCAGTTGCTGATGGTTACTGAGCAGCGTTAGATCTACACACTACTCTTCCCGCCAATAAAAGAACACCCGATCACCCCGCCGCCGGAACTCATTTTGGAATGGTGCAGAGGCTGGAACTGCACAGCGGAACTGACTGCCCTTAAGCAAGTCGCCACCCAAGCCGCCCGCTGGGGCGCTGACATGGAATTGGATGCTTGCTGTTCGTGGGTTGAAGTCTACGCCGAGTGTGGTGGTTCGCTACGGACTGCCCGCCGCCCCAATCCGCCAAGCTTGAAGGAGCAGGCGCTGCAAGCACTTTGCCGCTTTGACGATACCGAAAGGCACGACGGTCTCACGCGAGAGCAGATTGCAGAAGACTTCGTGACAATCCGCCGCGCTCTTGAATCCCTGCCTGACTAACACAAATCTCAAGCCCACAAGACGACATCACTAACCACCATGGACAGCATCAACATCAAAAGCTCAAAAACCTTTTACTTCAAAGGGCTGTATTGTTACAAGCTTCAACCTCAATCAGGCGCAACTGTGGACGATCTACTTGCTGTCTTGGCTTGTCTAGACCTGCGTATTGGCCAGGATTTATATGACTCGTTGCCCGAAGTGACACGGCGACATTTTGCTGCCGAGCCTCAGTAGTCCACCTCTCTACCACTGCTATGGACAACATCAAACAGATCTGCATTGAATTGGCGAATCTTGCAAAGCGAGAGCACTACTCCTGCGAAGACAGTTGGTATAGCTGCCCAAAGGCAGAAGGAGGTTGTGCCAATGATGCCGAAGGTACTGAGTGCAACTGCGGGGCAGACAAGCACAACGCAAAGGTGGCAGCACTTTTGACTGCTGCTGCCGACGAATAGGGTGCCCGCTAGGCAAGGCTCACGCACCTTGCCCTCACCGCTGGCGGGCACAGCGGTTACGCGATGGCCCAGAAAGGGTCGCATCTAGCTTAACGCAATGCCACTAAACCGCGCCTCACAGCCATGCCCGCGATGCAATGCACTCGTTACCCGCATCCGACGCACGCACCGCTCTAGTGGCGGCGACTTCCTGCGGTATCGCGAATGTGAATTTTGCGGGCATCGGTACAAGACCATTCAATTTGCTGAATTCCTTGCTGAACCGAGTGATGCCACGCTCGGTGATGGCAGACTGTTCACTCTCCACCTAACACTCAATGTCGATTCTTTGCGATCACGAAATCCGCGATCTGATCAATACCAAGCAAATGGTGGAGAACTACCACCCGGATCTGATCAACCCCGCAAGCCTCGACCTAAGGCTCGGTGAGCTGATCATGATTGAATCCGCCGAGGATCTGAACATGCGGCCGCTGAGCATTGCAGACCGCACTGCTAATGACCCGTACTGGCTGGTGCCTGGGCAGTTCGTGCTAGCTGAAACGATGGAACTGTTCAACATGCCGGAAGATATTGCTGGATTGTTCTTCTTGAAGTCCAGCCGCGCACGCGAAGGGTACGAAAACCTGCACGCCGGCTACGCGGATCCGGGGTGGAATGGCAGCGTGCTGACGCTGGAGCTGAAGAACTCTCGCCAGCTGCTGCCGCTGCCGCTGTGGCCTGGGTTGAAGATTGGGCAGCTTGTGCTGTTCAGGATGAGTGCCGTGCCATCCACCAGCTACGCAGCTGTTGGCCACTACAACGCCCACAAGACCGTCATGGGCTCCGTCGCTTGACACCTTGCACCGTTACTGGTAGGTTGCGCAAGTGGCCTACCACTTTCCTCGCCGCTTATGACTGACAACAACCATCCGATCACCCCGCCACCTGCGTTGGTGGAGCAGTGGTACGACGCTATAGATAACTCGTCCACATCCTGGAAGCAGGAACTCGCCACCCAAGCCGCCCGCTGGGGCGCTGACATGGAATTGGATGCTTGCTGTTCGTGGGTTTCTGTCCACTGTTCACGTTGGTCCGATGGCACGCGCCCTCGCGACGAACTTTACGTCGCCCGCCGCCCCAAGCCGCCGACTCTCAAGGAGCGGGGACGCAAAGCCCTGCAGAGCATTCACAACGCAGTCGTCATGGAGACCGGCGGTCGCGAACTTGACGTGCTCAAGGAGATTGTTGAGTCCCTGCCTGACTAACACAAACTCCAAACCCACAAGACAACATCACTTCTAACTCTATGAACGACCACACCGATTTTGCTCATCTAGGACTCGTAGGGAGGATGCGCCCTGTGGGTTACTGGATGCTGTCACAGCACAATGCTGTTGTTGTCTATAGCCTTTCAGGGAAACGACCCAACTTGCTGAAGAGGCTCGTAGTTCGCCTTTTCGTCGGATGGAGTTGGGTAGACGAAAAGCGCTGATACCGCACAAGCTTAGTAGTCCACCTCACTACTTTTCCCACCAATGACACAAGAACAACACCCCATCACCCCGCCTAAACACCTGCTTTCTTACTGGGAGGAGGAAATCAACTACGGATACGCTCCTAATCGTATTGAAGAGATGCTCACTGAAGCTTCCCGTTGGGGCGCTGATCAGGAGCTGTACGCATGCTGTGAGTGGTTGCAAGATTCTGATTCAGACGTGGATACATACAAACTCCGCAATGCCCGCCGCTCCAAGCCACCGAGCTTGAAGGAGCAGGCGCTTGCTGCTCTTGAAAAGCAATTCGCAAAGGAATTCATGGAATCAGATGAGCGTGACATCATCCGCCGCGCTCTTGAGGCGCTACCTGACTAACCCCCACCCAACTCCCTAGCAACCTCCAAATGCCACGGCTGCACGGGTGGCACACCGCCTGTTGCAGCTTCACGGATCAACCACTGGATCTGCGAGCGCTGGCTTGCTTCCTGTTCCGCTAGCAGCAGTGCATATTCCAGCAGTGCGGTGTACTGCCCATCAGCGTGCAACTGGCGCAGCATGGAAGCATTGGCAGCACCGTGGAACTGTGCTTCGATTGAATGTACCAACGGATTATTACTCATGTCTTCTGATGTTGTTGGCGATTACTTGAACAGTATCGCGCGGTATCCACTGCTCACAGCGCAGCAAGAGATACAACTTGGCCGCCGCGTGCAACGCTGGCGAGAACTTAAGGATTGCGACAGACCGTTGACCACCGAAGAACGCCGTGAATACCGCAGCGGCGAACGTGCACGGCAGCGGTTCATGCAATCCAACCTGCAGCTGGTGGTGCATGTAGCGCGTAAATACAGCCGCCGCGCAACGCAAACGCTGGACATGATGGACCTGATCCAGGAAGGCAACATCGGCCTTGCGCGTGCGGTGGAGCTGTTTGATTACACCCGCGGCTACAAGTTCAGTACCTATGCCTACTGGTGGATCCGCCAAGCCATTGGCCGCGCCTTGGTGCAATACGACCCGATCATCCGCCTGCCACTTGGCGTGCATGACCTGCTGATCAAACTGCACAAGACCGCTGAACAATTCAGCCGCGAACATGGCCGCACCGCAACACTGCAAGAGATGGCGGACGTGCTTGATATGGAACCCGCTGCAATCTCCAGTGCACTGCTGCAGAGCTATAAGGTAACCAGCCTTGACAAGACCGCAAACGGCAGCGATGACAAATCAGCGCTGGTGGATCTGATCGCGGACCCCAACACCTACGATCCCGAGCAGGATTGGCAGCTTGAAACCATCCGCGAATACTGCGAAACGTATCTAGATGAACGCACGCGTGAGATCATCGCCGCACGCAATAGTCGCACCCCAACACCGTGGCGCGAGCTAGAGCAGCAGTACAACGTATCCAAGCAAACGCTGCAAGGTGCTGAACAACGCGGGATCAATAGGCTGAAGATGCTGATCAATAACCCAATGGAGGGTACACCGCTTGGAGCCAACTATTCAGCGCCACGGTGATGTGTGGCGCGTCTGCGTTGCTGGTATGTGCAAGGACCACCGCCAGGAGTGGCAGGCTAAGGTGTTCTATCACCAGATGATTGAATCCACCGCATTACAGCCTGCTCCCGATCCAGAAGGTACGACTCCTGCGTCTTGAACCATTCTTGCCAATCATCGCTACCTTTGCGGCGATTGCAGTCCCTACAAGCCGGCACAAGGTTTGTGGTGACTGTATCGCCGCCTTTATGTCTTGGTTTGACGTGATCTAGCGTGTCCGCCGATATACCACAATATGCACATTGATAGTTCCATGCCTCAAAGATCTGTTGCCTGAATCGTTGCTTTGCACTGCGTTTTGGGATGAGGTTAGAGCCATCAATGCAGTGATCCACGCTAGACCGTAGGGCGGCACGTAACATCAACGCCGCCGCGTTTGCGTGGTTGTAGTGTCAGCCAGATGCCGCCGAGTGACTTCGGCATCACAATGCGCTCAACTGCCCAACCACCAGTGCCGCCGAATTCCTGTTTGTAGGTGCCGGTCTGCAGGTGCCAACGCTGCTCAACCCATGCCTTGCCGTTGTTGCTGATGCGGTAGCACGGATGGGCAACGATGCTGCGCTCATGGTTGTGACCATTTAGCACGATGTCAGCATCAGGCGCGATCTGCGCATAACGCCCGCCGCCCATTGCGCCTTTGGTGACGATACCGCCCCATGCGCCGTGATGGAAGAACAACGTGCAACGACGCACGGCTTCGTTGTTGTCGCGATAAAACACAAACCGCACGAATCCTTGATAACCCATGTGCTCGGTGATGGCGCCATCGTTGCGCATCAGCCGGACGACATTTTCTAATGGGTCAATCTCTTGATTGTTGAGCACAGCAGTTTCGTGGTTGCCGTCGCCCATCATCAGGATCATGTCGCCGTAGGGCTTTAGGAAATCCGCTGATTCACGGAAGACGAGATCAAAGTAATTACCACCGAGATGCTCAGGGCGAATGTCACCCTTGCTGCCGCGGCGATCCTTTTTGCCTTGCATCACGCATAGCGCATCACCGAAGAACAACGCATGGCCCTTGGCGGCGCGGCATTCTTCTAGGTGCTGCTTCAGCAGCTGTCGATCACACTTTGGGTTGTCTAGGTGAATATCGGATGCCAGCAGGAATGTGGCTTGCTCCTTAAGGCTGCTGTACGGGATCCGCACCTCCAGCAGCTCCGGCGATAGTCGTGCTGCTGTGATCATGGTTGCAGTCTACTGTCGCACCGTGATACACCAGCCGGAGGATGGCCCATCCGGCAGCCAGCGCCGCAGCCAGTTCTGGCGGCTATAGGCAACACTGCGCCCGCCGGTGGCGTTGACGTAGCCACCGTTGACTAGATCGGCTTCACCGTTGGGATCATTGTGGATGAATGCCTTTGGCGTCACCCCAACCACCACACTCCAGTGCCCGCCGCCTGTAGGACGTGATGCTGGACCATGATGCAACCAGCCAACCATCACCGGCCGACCTGCTTCTAGCTCAGCCTCCAGCAGCTCCACTGTTGCGTTAGTGCGGAACTGCGCGACAAGGCCCAGGGTGTTGAGCGCCTTCACTTGCGCTATTGCGTCGGTGGTATCACCAAACCGCTGACGGATGGCGTTGTATGCATCATCGTTAGCGACCTTGCCATAGAACCGCGCCACCATCGCAGCACTAGAGCTGAAGCACTCGCGGTAACCGGCACCTGAGCGGTTGTCATGCTGCAGCTCATACGGCACCTGCAGCAGCACTGCATCCTGCTGCACCTCCGGCTGCCTCTTGGCGTGCCGGTTCATCACATCAATTAACTTACCGGCATAGCTAGGATCAGTCGCATAGCCTTCTTTTTGCAACCACTTTGCTGCTTCCTCTCGAGTTGCTGCGTTATTGCACCCTTTGTAGTTTTTGTAATCTTTGTGCCAGTGATCAACTAGGTACGTCACACAAGACAGCAGATCAGGGAAGTCGATAAAGCTGTCGGTGATTGTAACCCATTGGTTGTTGATAAACTCTTGGGTTTTCTTGTCGCTACCGTCACCCTTGAGTCCAAAGAAGTTATTGCGGCCGGATGTGAATTTTCCGTAGCCGGATTCCAGCGCCCACTGAGCGGCTACAAGTTCAGGGAACTTGGCGCCAGCGATGCGGGCCGCCTCAAGCACGCCTTCCCAGCTGTTGGAAAAACTGCTCTGCTTTCCTGAAACGCTCCAGGTCTTGAACCAGCCCTGATCGCGGCCCAGTATATGGGGGTTGGCGTTGTTGATGACCGCTTCCAGCTCGGTAACTGCCGCCATCTGGTGAGGCAAGCCCTTGTAGAACCGAAAAAGGTCAACTAGGCGGATTTTGTTTTGTGTCATCTCTCCAAGGTGCGCGGATCTCCATTGCGCCGCCTAGCAAGCGGCTGTCGCCATCGTCAACCGGATGATGCGTGATCACCGGCTTAGGGTCCACCGGCTGCGCCGCGTGCCACTGCTGCTCGGCGATGGTAATGCGCGCCGGCGTTGCACGTTCATTGGCGTACCGGCGCAAGTCATCAAGCGGTGATCGCGTAGACCACCGCTTGAGCCAGCGTGCATCCGGTGGGATCAGCCCTTTTTTTCGGGCTTCAGTGCGTAGAGCGCTTGGATCACCAGCTGCACCACGCTGTTGCTTTTGAGCGGGCTGAGCGCGATCAGCTCAGAAGCGGCTGCCACGACGATCCAGAATGCCGGGTGATGGAGGAAGTCCATTGTTATCGGTGAAGCGTGCCTACAGCTTACCTACACTAAGCGAGTACAGCAGCTGCCTCAGTCATGGCGGAACGGGATGAGGTTTCGCACCTAGAGATCTACAGGCTGCTGATTGAAGTCAAGACCACGCTGGAGATGGCGCTCAAGCAACGCGCCGAGGATAAGAAGCGTGATGACGAGGAGAAAACGGACATCTTCAAGCGCCTTGGCACACTTGAAACACGCATGGGTCAAGTCGTGATCCTCGCCGTGTTTCTATCTATTGCAGTGCCGGTCGGAGTTGAACTGTTCTCCGGCCGGCTTTTGCATTTCAACGCTGCCCCTGTGACGCAGCAGCGCTAGCGGCCTTGCCCTTTGCGCAACTTGCGCGTACCGCGAGGCTTGCTGTGTTGACCATTGCCTTGCCGCGTGCGCTTACGCTTTGGCGCCGGCCTGTCAATACTTGCGGTGCCAGCTTTCGCTTTAACTGCCATCAGTCATTGCGCGGGTTAATTGCAACAAGACAGTAGGCGAGGAAAACCCCGCCTAGCCATGCGCTGATGATCAGCCCGCCCACGGCAGGCCAGGTGCAGTGGTGGGAGCGTGCTGTTGGTTGAGCTGCTCCTGAAGGGCGGTCTCGATCTCGCCAACCTTCTCGGCACCGAAGTGATCTTTGACCCAGCCGACCACGATCTCTTCGGTCAGGTCGGAGTAGGGGATCAAGTTGTTGGGGCGTTCAAAGCCTACGGAACCATAGGCGCCAGCGTTGTAGGTGCCGTCGTTGGCGTCCACGGTGTAGTGACAGACGAAAACGAAACCATCAGCGGTCTCCCGCTCCATTTGGGCGATGTTCCAGGTGAAAGTGGTGGCCATGGTGTTGTGGGTGTTGGTTGAACTTTACGGAAGAGAGACCGAAGTGTCTAACTCCGGCCTCTTAGGGAGTAGGGTTACTGGCTCTGGCTGAGGTTGGCTTTCATGTAGAGGTAGATCGCCTCCACCTCTTCTAAGCTCGCGTCATTCTTGAGGAAGTTGGCACGAGCTGAGATGACCTTTACGTTGCTTTTGGTGTAGCCGCCTGACGGATCAATGCGATCCAGCGTCGGTGCATTCCAGTTGTCCTTCATCGAGACGCGACCCTTGCCTACAGAAGCAAAGATTGGGATGCCTAGGACCGGGCAGATCTCGGGAATTACAATATCGTCAACTTCCAAGTCGCATTCCAAGCCTCGATCCTTGGCTCGATTGCGTGCGTTGTAAAGCAGCTTCCGCCGTGGATCAATGCGAATGTATTCCTGATTACGGCAGACCTTGCAGCGAGTTGAGCGCTTAATCCCATTGATGTCAGTGCGCGCTTCACCTGCATTTGAATCAGGCCAGAAGGAATCAGGTGCAAGCGCTTGCTCGCACCCAGTACACCAAAGCAGCGTTGGATCAGGCGATTTTACGGATGCGGGCATCAGGTGTAAACGATCTTCAGATCACCAGTGGAGGTGCGGTACACATCTCCGTCAACAAGGCCGCCAGTTTTGGCGGCAGCGTTATCAGCATAGACGGGAGCGTTAGAGAAATTGATTACACGCGTATTCTTGATACGCATCGCCTCAGTTGGTGATGACGCCCCATCGGCAGTAACGGAGAACACCAGTCTCCCTGGCATGTCATTAGCGCCAGGGGTGCCGTCTACGTAAGCAGAGATTTGAGCAGCATCAATGAAATTCGCGCCGTCGTCACCAGCAAAGCGGAGAAGACCTAGATGGCTGCCAGAAGTAACAATGCCACGAGTTCCAACGCTGCCACTTGAACTCTTTCCAAGGAAGATTCTTGCTGGATCACTTCCCACGCTTGACCAGTTGTTGACTGATTGTGTTGCACCGGCTCCTGAAGTCCCATGTAGCTGAATCTGTCCGTTAATTCCTAATGTTCCGGCAATGCTCGTAGACGTCCCCACTAGGAGGCGGCCGGAGCTGTCGATGCGGGCGCGTTCTAGGCTTGCTATTTGTAGTTGGATTGATCCGCTTCCACGATTTCCGTTTAATACCAACCCGTTTGTTGTTGTTGCTTCGCCGGATGTTCCAATGCGTCCCCCAGGATTGCCATCGGAAGAAAGCAAGCTAATGCCAGCAGCGGTGGCTGTTTCTTGAACAGTAAGGCGCAGATCAGGACTCGTAGTGCCGACCCCTAATCGCCCTTGCCCATCAAGGCGCATCAAATGAGTTGCGCCATCAGTTCCCGTGTTATCTGCAGTAGCATTGTTGTACCAAGCAAAAAAGCCTGTACCTGTTGTTACATTGCTAATACTGGAAGACGCTGAAATACAACCGTTAGACGAAAGAACAATATCCGATGTAGTCGCGATGTTTGCATTATAGGGACTGAGGTCTAATGCAGGGACTCCATGCGACGACGGTCCGCCAACTGTTAATTTGCCATCAGGCGCACTAGTCCCCAAGCCTAGTTTCCCGTCTGAGGTGATGCGCAGGCGTTCGCTACCTGCTGTATACAGCAAAAGCGCATCAACAGCGTTCGCGTATCTTACTTGACCTCTTGAATCGCTATCTGTATCGCCAAGAAGCAGTCCAGCATCTAATGTTGTTGACGACGTAAGTGCCTGAAATGTATTTGAACTTGTGAGAACCTGTACGTTGCGAGAGGGAGTATTTGTACCAACGCCAATATTCCCACTACTACCAACAAACAACCGCCCCGTGCCATTAGTCGAGATGGCTACTTGATCTGCACCGGGTGAATAAATGCCAGTGTTGGCATCACCTTGAAAGCTATAGGCAGGTGCAGTTGCAGTGCCAAGCGGCAAGTTAGTTGTATTGCTCCATTCAACGCCAGTACCAGCAGAGTCAGTTTGGATGATCTGGCCAGCAGCGCCATCTTGCAGCTTGCTGACAGGCAGCTCATCGGCAACAATTGCAACCCATGCGCTGCCATTCCATACCTTCATCTGTGCCGGGCTGACACTCGTGTCAAGCCACTGCTCGCCACGGTAGTTACCCGTGCTGCCACCTACCGCAGGTGTAGAGTTCGGCGCCGTCGTGCCAACATGCACTGGGCCGACCTTGACGATGCCCGTACCAGCAGAATCCTTGAAGAACAGGCCAGGGCTGGCCGTGTTGGTATTGATTACAATCCGCCCATCAGCCAAACTAGTAGTTGGGCGCTTGTGTGCGGTGCTGCTACGAAGATGCTGCCAAGTAGCCATGCCTTAACTCCCAGCGGGACGGCGTTACTAGCTCAGTCTAGTATTCGCCTTCGTCAATCTCTAGATCGTACTCGGCAACAATTTCACTTAGCGTTTTGTATTGCACGTAATAATCTGCCGCAGCAACTTTAACCAGCAATTCACCTGTGATCCCACCACGCGGAAGTCGATCATCGCTGTAATTGAAGCCGGACATCAGTAAGTGCCTTCATCAACCACTCCAACGGCCATCGCTCCAGTGCTGTTGTCCACAGTAATCTCAGCACTTTCCAGCACAATACCAAGTGATGTCGTGGTAGCGATTTGACTGCGGCCCCACAGTGTTGTCAGTGCTGCATCAGCATCAGCAACGCCTGTCATCGCAGGCGTTAGCGCCGAACCATTGAAGGTAACGTCAGCAGCATCGATCACGCTGATGCCAGCACCAACAAGGTTGACGTGCGTCCACTGGGTGCCAGAACCAGGGCTGAGGATCCAGTCGCCAACGTCAAGCGACACTGCAGGTGCCGGCGATACGCCCGTGCCGGCGGTAGTGACCAGCAAGTACAGACCAGCACTTGCAGCGCTTGGTGCTGATAGCGCTGATCCAACCGTCAAGCCAGCAGATGCACCGTAGGTGTTCAGACTGGCGATCAAGTTGGTATTGGCGTTATAGGTGCCGCCAAATCGCAGGTTGGCAGCAGCGCCAAACTCATTGTTAAGCGGCAGGTAGTAACCCTGCGCTGGTGATACTTGACCGACCCACACATATGCCGTGCGGTCTGTTGGGTTGATCCACAGCTGGCCGGCAAATTCCGGCACTGGCTGCGTGCTGCTGATTTGCGCAATGCCGTAATCCGCAAGCTGCTGTGCAGTGACACTATTAGGCGCAAGGCGTGTGCTTGAAAATGTGCCAGTCGTAATTTTGCTGGCATCAAGCTCTGGAATGTCAGCAGCAATCAGCGTGTTGCCGAGCGTTACATGCCCTTGCGCGTCAACTGTGACCTTGGTGTAGGTGCCGGTGCTTGCGACGTTGGTATGGCCGATGGCGCCATCAACTGACACCGACAGGCCATTGGTTGGATAGACGCCGCCGATGGTGCCGCTTGTCGCAGGCGGCAAATCTGATGATGTGATGTCACGCCCGCCTGTCACCAAGCCATTGGCGTCGTACTGCACCAAGAAGTAGTCAGTGGTATTGGCAGCAACCGTGTTGTCGATCTGGATCGTGTCGCCGCTTAAGGTCAAACCATTGCCGTTGACCTGCACGGCACCCTTGGCGCTGCCAGTAGCAGTCGGCAGATCCGCTGCAGCGATGGTGCGGTAACTGACGGCACCAGCTGCGCCGGTAGGACCAGCAAGAAACTGGCCAGCAGCAGTGGTGTTATCGAGCGTGGTGTTTAGCGTTGCTGTATCACCGCTGATGGTTGATGTGACATTGACAACACCAGTGCCGCCGCCGACGATATTGTTGATGCTACCGGCTGCCTTGATGGCAACCCAAGAAGCACCGTCCCAGCAATACAGCTTGTCGTCGGTTGTGACACGCGCCAGTTGTCCGGTGTAGTTACCCGTTGCGGGAAGAGTTGTTACAAAATCAACGGTGGATTCATTAGCCAGCTTGTCGGCTGTTACAGCGTCATCTTGGATTTGAGATGTGCTGACCTGATTTGCAGTCGCAACTGTGCCAAGCCCCAGCGTGGCGCGTTGTGCAGCTGCATCGGCATCATCAATAAGTGCTCGGCCTGCTGCTGTGATCGTCGCTGTTGCGTATGTATCAGCTGCCGTGGTGTAGATGATGTTGTCGGCCGCTGTCGTCAAGCCAGCAATAGACGCCAAGCCTGCGTCATAAGCTTGAACATTAGTGCCGATGGCTAACCCGAGGTTTACTCGGGCATCTGCAGCGGTACTGGCTCCGGTGCCGCCGTCAGCAACGGCAAGATCTGTAATCCCGCTGATTGCACCACCGCTGATGGTCGCAGAGGTGATCGAAGCCGTGCCAAGCGTGGCATTGCCGCCCGTGATGCTGACGCTGCTGGCGTTCTGCGTGGCCAGCGTCCCAAGCCCCAGCGTTGTGCGTTGGGCGGCTGCATCGGCGTCGTCCAGCAGGGCGCGACCAGCTGCGGTCAAAGGTGTGACCGCGTAGGTGTCGGTGCCGGTCGTGTAAACGGTCTGGTTTGCGCCGGTAGTCAAGCCGGCAATGGACGCAAGACCTGCGTCGTACGCCTGGACGTTGACGCCGATCTCAAGGCCAAGGTTGACACGGGCGTTGGCCGCTGTGCTCGCACCAGTGCCGCCGTCAGCAACGGCGAGATCCGTAATGCCACTGATGGCGCCGCCTGTGATGGTGCCGCCTGTGATCGCAACGCTGCTGGCGTTTTGCGTTGCAAGAGTGCCAAGCCCTAGTGTGGTGCGCTGAGCTGCAGCATCTGCGTCGTCAATCAGCGCACGGCCTGCGGCGGTCAGCGGGATTTCTTCAACGTTGCCGGCGCCTGCACTGCTGCGTCCCAGCAGGCGGTCGGTCGCTGAGACGTTTTGGATTTTGGCGTAGGTGATTGCGTCGTCTGCAATCGCCGTTGTGCCGAGCTTGGTAGTGCTGGCTTGATCCAGCTTGGCAAGGTCGATCTCGCCGTTATCGACAAGGTCAATGCCAGCTGCAACAAGATCCTTGGCAGTGACCTTTTTGGTTTCGCTTGCCGAAACGTCGGCGATGGGCAGTACGTCAGTAGCGGCTACCCCAGCCTTCGACAGTGCATTTAGCTGGGTAATCCGCTGGTCAGCCACTGCCCAACTCCATTTCAGGGATATGGGTCAGTCTAGTCGTCAACCTCTTGTAGCAGGAAGTCAAGCGACTGCTGCAGGCGGATGCGATCGTCGTCTTCCTTCAGGATGTAACCAGCTGGCTCGCCAATCAGAAGCCGGACCTCGCCAGTGGTTACAAAATCAATCGTGCACTCAATAGCGTTTTCAGAATTAAGGGTGATTCCAGCTCGCGTAACCAGCGCGGTCATTTCGTAGTAAACCGATGTCAGCGATGAATCCAAGCTGCGATCCGTGACGTACAGCGCTAGGTCAAATTCGCTGCCAATATCAACACGCTGGATCAGCTGCAGCATCAGCAAAGGCGTTTCTTTGATGCCAGTGCTTTTGTAATCAAACAGGCAGTCGATACTACCATTGCCGCTAATAATACCGGCGCTGTATTGCTGCCTAAATTTATCGCTTAATGCGGTGGTATCAATGGATTCGCGATCGGTATTAAACGTGTAGCCAGTTACGTTTCCGAGAACGTTATGACGTATGTCGCGAACAATGTAGTCAACAGCAAGAGCACTGCCGGTAAAAGCAGCTAGCGAAAACTCGTTGGCGCGTACGTTATTAACGGCATCTTCAAATGACGGGAAAAAGCGCAAACCGCCCGCTGCGTTGACGTTGATGTACGCGCTGATATTGTTTTCTACGACGCCAGAATCCCAAGCCCCAGGTGCAAAACAGACAAGTCCGCGAGCGTCGTCAGTGCTTAGCTCCAGTCTGTCGCCGGTTAGCAGGTTGTCTAACGCCGAGTCAAAACTTAGGCGGTTTAAAAACGTGTTGACATCATCCGGCGAAATGCTATCCGAAAATGAGCCGTAGTTCTGACTAGAACCACGGCGCAATCGGATGTTACCAGTTGTGCCAAGAAAGACGGCCATTAGGCTTGCACAACGTCAACAAAATCGCCATCCATCGTGAATTGGATTGGCACAACGCTCAGTTCGCCTGTACTGACGCTGACCTGAGCGTTGGTGATGTAGGCGTAAAAGCGGATGTCGTCTTTTGCGCCACCGCCTACATTTAGCTCAAGTAGAACGCGATGCGACTCAGTGATGGCGCCGCCGCGCATGATTTGGTTGAGTAGCGCAGTGAACTGCTGGTAGGTGGCTGACTCTCCAGACTCCAGCCTGTAGTACATCAAAGTCGCACTACCGGTGGCACTCTTAACGCCAGGCGTAAACGTATTAACTGCGCTGTCGATCGTATTGGTGCTGAGCAGCTCTAGCGACGTATCCAGCGACCAGTCGCGGATTTTTGCGACAGGCTTGCCGCTGTACACCAGCGACCCGGTACGTCCTGTAAAGAAGCCCACGACAGAACCCTATGCGATGTTCTCAGCTTAGCGTCAGAGTACACCGACGAGCCTTACCCTGACGCTGCTGATGCCTGGGTGGACGGATGTAATGGCTGGCGGCTCTGCGTAGCGCCATTGGTTGCCGCTAGGCACGTCGATTGCTGTTGCCGTACCAGTCCACCCAGAGCGAAATGCGGCAGGCAGCGTAAATGACGCAAAGCCGCCTTTGACTTCGTCGTAGTGCGCGATGAAATCGTCAGCAGCGGTATCTTTGATGTTTTCGTAGCCAAGCTCCAGCGTCATGCCTGTGCGCTTGTCGCCGTACAGGATGCGCACCTCTTTGCCGCTTTGCGCCTTAAACGTCTTGTAGCTGTAATCGCCAGCTTCAAAGCTGCGGCTGCTTGGTTTGTGCGTGGGGTAAGGCATTAGTCGAGTACGTCAGCGATTACGTCAAACTGCCCAGATCGCGGCGTCACGTCTTGAGCAATGATACTGCGGCCGGCACTGTCAACCGGGAACTCCGTTGCCTTAATACCGACGATGCCGTCTTGGTCGATGTCTAAAGCCTCAATCTGGTAGACGTTCAAGTAGTTAGATTCGGTGCTGCTCTTGACTGAAAAAATAATGTTCTTCAGGTTTGACGTACCATCGGCCGCAATCACCATTGTGCCCTCGGCGATGGTGCTGCTGGTGCGATCCCAGTAGAACACCGAGTACGACCCAGCAGCCAATGGCTCAGTGCTAACCACGGTGCCATCGGCCTTGACGATACCGTTAGCGACTGGGTTGTAAGGACTAGCAGCTGTTGCGACCTTAATCCAGTCGCCGGGCTGCAGTGCGTTGCCGTCTGGCAAAGTTTTGAACGTCACCGAATGAGTCACGTACTTGCGCAGCGACAAGAAGTATTTGGCAGCCTTGATTGCGTGGCTGGTGGATGTGACGTGCGAGAAATCGAACTCTTCAATCGGCTTATCTTCGTCGCCTCTGTAGCGCACGCTGACGGTGCGCTCTTCGGGAAACTTGTTCTGTCGTTCTTTGCGGTAACGCACAACAGCTTGGAACATTTTGCGCTCTTCAAGCCCCAAGTAATCCAAGCTGAAGCTGTCCTCAATAATGTTGCCATCAGTGAAAATCGCTTTGATCGGAACACGCACGGTGCCGTCGATCACATCAGAGCCATTGATCGGCAGTGCAGGCTCAATCGAAAATACGCCATTCTTGCTTGTGAGGTTGCACATCATAGAAGGCGCCTTGCTCGCAAGGTATGAACGCACGTTGATGCCTTGCGTGATGGCCTCGTCAAACCACAAGCCATTGGCGCGAAGGTAACGGCCGGTTGCAGCAAGCTGTTCGCGATCAATTAGTTCTTGCGAAATGATGCCACCAACGCCGATGTCGCTGTTGGTCAGCAGGTAGTAGGCAAGATCAGTAAACAGATTGCTGGGTCCAAACCCACCATCAGTCAACAGCTCAACGTTGACACCGTTCTTGATGTACAGGTGCATCTGGTCAACGTTGCTTACGTTAAAGCCAGACTTCAGCTTCAAGCCGGCCATCGCCAAGTTTTCATATTGCGGAATCAGCCGCTCTTCTAGTGATTCGTTGATGTAAACAATTTCATGCTCGGGGCCGTCGTCGCATGAGTGCTTGATTAAGTCACCGTAATGCGACACCTCAGCGATGCCAGGGTACTCTTCAAACTTGCGGCCGATTGTTGCCGGGATGCTGATGACATCCTCTCGGATACCATCAACCCTGAAAATGGTTTCAAATTCAGCTCCAAAGCCATCGTAAAACCGGCGTTTCCTGAAGACATCACCGTTTTGCCAATTACCGCTGCCAGCAACAACCGTGACGCTTTCCACGCGCCACCACAGATCTCGGCCATCACTTGCGGTAGAGCGATACTGCCTATAAGAGCGCAACCTGATGCGCATAGTAACTTCCCTGTTACCGCTGATTCCTTGCCCGCCGTCGGTGTAAACAATATCAAAATCGTAGGTAGCACCTTCGCCGAGACCGTCATAGAAGGGATCACGGCCAGCTTTGATTGACCAGACGTTGCTTTCCTTAAAGTTGTTGGCGTAAGTATTTGTGCCGTATTCAACCAACCCGATGTAACTTATGCTGCGCGGAATGTCGCTATTGCCGCTGATTGTTACAGTTGTCTGCTGACCAACAGTGCTGGGCCTGTCGATCATTTCTTTCAGCTGCCACGTTGAGTTGTTGATGATGGTTCTAAACTTCGCACCGACAACAAAGGTGCCGTAATCGGTCTCCAGCGTTGTTTCGCTATAAGGTGCGGTCGCGTCAAGCTGCCAGTTGGCGTCAGTGGCGGTTCCGGTAAATACATCTTCACCGGAAGTTACAGGGCGAATGCGAAACTCGTACCGTCCGCGCTTAGGGTGAAAAATACGGATGAAGTTATACTGATCAATCGGTGCGCTGCCTTTGACGCAGAACGTTTTCAGGAAAACCCATTGCGCAGACCCATCGGGGTTTTCGTTTGCCGGCCGCGCATACAGCCTGAAGAACGACGTGCGCGTCCCATAGGTGTTTCTGTATGACGTGGTGAGCTGAATTTTCTTCCTGTTTTTGCTGATCAACGTGTCCGGGTTTGGCACTGCGTTGAAGTTGCAAATCCCATCAAAGCGCAGCCACACGTTTGATTTCAGACCCAGCTCAGTAACGTCGCAATCTTTGTTGTTGACGACATTCGCTAGTTCAACCTGACAGATTGGGAAAAACGCTTCCGAGATGTCGGGGCCAACCAAAAAGTCCGAGCGCTCAATTTTGTTGATGCCGACGATGCCGATCTTGTTTTGCTGTCGGCTCCACGTTTCGATGCACTCAAGCGTTACATCAACATGGCCAGTGATGCCTGGTTCATAAACATGGTCGCTGCGTTGGATGACGCGGAACAAGCAGCGCCCAATCAAGAAATACGTGCCGAGCTTAAAGCGGGCATCGTATGTAACATTTTCGTTGTCTGTAGTGCTTCTAACGTCCTCGGTATTGACGTTAGTGCCGCGTGTGGGGGCATCTTGTGACCACGTAGGTTTCCGGTCTTGCCTGCCGTAACCAACAACAATGCGGATCGTATCGCCTTTATTGACGGTGCGAATTCGCGTACCAGTGCCTTGCTCCGTGTCAGGCGATGGCACGCGATAGCCGTTGTGTTCAATGACGCCGACGTGCCTTGCGTAGTTGCGACCAACGCCTGGCATCCCGCTGTTGTAGGGACGGAATAGATCTTCGCCACCGAGCACAGTATCCATGTCGGCTTGCGCCACGATGCGGTATTGCTTGGCTGCTTCTTCGCGTGCAGCATCGCGATCCTTGCCTTCTAGCTCAGTGACGCTGATAATTTCCCAGTTCAGTCGATATGGCGTGCCATTTGGCACCGCTGCATAAACGCCAAACTTGGTGTTTGATGTTGGCGTATAGGTATGCGAAAAACCAGGTCGGCCGCCGCCGAGACGCGTGGGACAGAAAAACGCCTCTTGATCAGCTGCAACTGCTGGTGGTTGCGCTAGCTTGCCGTATCGCAGATTTCTGCCAACAAGCCTGCTGCTTGTGTTTTCATCGAAGCCGCCAGTGTAATAAAACTGGTAGCTTTCATCGTGCATTGCATCGAGCGTATTGTTGCCGATGAAAATACCGGCAACATCAGCACGCTCCATCGGCGCTTGGCCGGCAACCATCAGCAGCTCAATAACTTGATGGCTGCCAAAGCTTTTGATACGGCTCCACACCAGCAACGGCGAGATCAGCACGCCGCCTGCGTAATAGGTTTCACCCAGATCGTCTGTTACAAGCTGCTGCTTGGTAAAAACGATTGGAACTGGCGCGCCGTACTCGGCCAGCTTTTGCTGTGAGCTGAAGCCGTATGTTGGCGTGAAGCTTTGCGGGCCGGTGACATTCGCTTGCCTTCGGATTCGCTCTTGATCCGGCGCTGATGGCTGCGACGGCTTTGGCGCTAGCAGGTACGAAGCGGCTGTAGATGCAACGCCGACGACGAGGCTGACAATTGCAATAATCTCAGCACCAGTATTAGTCGCTTCCGGCACCAGCTCATACGCAGCCGGGCGCACCACAGCACGCCGATGCAGCTCGCGGATGAACTGGTGATAATCCTCTTCACTGCAGCCCAAGGCTGCAATTAGTTGCTTTTCCCACGGAAGAAGCGGCAGCGGCTTGGCTTGCTTGCCAACGGGAACCATGCAACCGCCTTTGACAGCTCGCTGATCTGCAGGATCCCCGTTTGCCATACGACACCAAAAGCCCAGTCGCTTTGTGACGCAAGTGCCACATCACCATCGTACAAGGAACTGTCTACTTCACCGCCCCATGTCAGCAGCGCACGCAAAACGGTAATGCGCGATGCGGTGTACCAGTCAGCTTGCAATGGCGGGCAACTTAAGCCGAGCCTGCTGCGCACCTCATAGACCAGGTTGATGCAGTCGGTTTTGCCGCTGTTGGGGTGCGCACCAAGCTCATACGGCAAGCCAATCAAGTCGAGCATCAAAAGCGCACATTGGCTGTAACGGGCAGACTACCCACCAGCTGCTGGGTCAAGCGCTTGCGCGGCAGGTCAACGCCAACAGCATCGAGCACAGATGCCAGCTCTAGCTTGACTGCCTGGTTATCCCAGCTGGCGGCCACAATTTGCGAGAAGTACCGCGACAACAAGCGGTAGTCGTTTTTGTTGCTTGGATTGACCAGCACTGTTCTGACATTGCAAATCCAGTAGTCACGCACTGCAATCTCAATCCATGCACGAGTTAGTGCATTGTTTGGGAATATCAATGATGCAGGCTCGTTGTCAGCCGCTTTGGTGACAGTGACACCACTAAAACCAAACGGCAGGAAGCCGAAGGTGTTGGTAACTCCGGTTTCTATATTTTTAAAGTACGCGTCCTCGCCGATGTAAAAGTTCTGGAACCGATAAACAGTGCCGGAGTCTGGCGAGCGGATGTTGAGGTAGTTCGCTAGCGAATAGGTCGTGTCCATCAGATTCCAAGCCTGCTACGTGTTGATGCGGACTGCTGCAGCCTGCGCATGGCGAGCTGCTCACCTTGTTTAGCGCCTTGGCTTGCCGCTTGCGCCATACCGCGTTGGAACTGATCAGCGGTGACGTAATCGACAGAGTTGATGCGCTCCACGGTGTAGCGCACGTCGATCGGCGCCGCGACTGCAGCCCCACCGCCACCAGCTGCCGGCTCAGCGCCACTGCTGGGGATTACCGCATCACCGCGTGCACCATTGGAGTACCGCGCCATAGCACCACGCATCTTGCTGGCAGGGATGACGTACTCTGGTTCGCCGCCTTCGCCGATCAGTCCCATCGTTGGACGATTGACAACGCCGCCATCGGCGAAAGCCTCAAATCCGCCGGGCCAATAGGCACCGTCTTTTGCGGCCTTGAATCCAAAACCTTTAGCAAGAAAAGAAAAGACACCTACGCCGTCAGATCCGCCCAATGCGCCTAGCGCTTGCGCAATGCCGTACATGATCAGCATCTTGCCAATCGTTTGCAGCAGATCAGCTCCAAGTCCTTTCAGTGCCTCGCCAAGGCTTTCAGTGCCCTTGACGGCGGCATCAATCGCACTGCTAAATCCACCGACCACTGTATCGGCAATGCCTTGATACAAGTCTTTTTCCATTTGCAACTTGGCTTGCGCTTCTTGCTGCGCTTTTGTTAGGTTTGCGGTTTCCGCGATAATGCGACGAATAGCGGCCACTTGCTCATCGCTGAGTGTGATACCTTGCGATTTGAGCTGGTTTTCAATTTCTAGGAATTGTATAGCTTGCTTTTGCACATCGGTCGCAGCCAGCATTTTGGCTTTCTCAAATTCAAGTCCGCTGATCACATCTTGAACAGATTTGGTGCGGTCTTGCATCAGCCGCTCCATCTCTGCGGCTGTATCCATCCCCGCCGATTCCAAATCAGCCTGCGCCTTGGCGAGCAATGCTTGCTGTTCGCGTTCGTCGGTGACGCCCTCCATTGAGCGCTGCAGGTCTATCAAGATTTGCTGGTTGCGCTGTTCACCTTGCAAGCGGATCGCCAGCTCCTTATTGCCGGCCATCTCGGCTTCGGCGATCTTGCCTTTGATCAACGCAAGCTGCAATGTGCCTTGCGTTTCAATCTGCAAGCCACGGAGCCGAGATTGGAGTTGCGCTTCCTCGCGTGCGGCTTTCTCGGCGGCTTTCTCCGCTTCGGATTTGCCTTTCTTGCGTCCAGCGCCATCGCCCCCGTCAGCCGTGGGTTGCTGCGGTGTTGGCGGTAAAACTTGAGCAGCCGCCGCAGCCGCACGCGTGGGCAGCCCTAGCACCGCTTCAGCGCGTCGCGCACGCTCTTGAAGCACCGGCCTGCGCCTGCCGGCCTGCGCCGTGGTTGGCACACCAAACACCGGCGCCAATGGTCCCAGCAGCGTTTGCGCGGCAACAGTGCCAGGGTCGCGGTAACGCTGCTGCTCTTTGCGGACAGCCGCCAGAGTTTGCTTTGCGGCCGCCTTTTGATCAGCCGTTGCGCTGCCGCCGTAGATAGCAGCTGCGCCGCCAGCAGCGCGCTCACCACGCAGCCGGCGAACTTCCGCCGCTGCAGTGAGCGCCTCTTGCAGTCCGGTGACGATGAGGTTAATGCCAACAGTGATGACACCAAACGCCGCAATGGTCCGCAACGTTGCAAGCAATGGTGACGCCGCTGCATTGGCTTGCACCATTGATCCTTGCAGGTAGCGCATGTTCATCGTGAGGCCCGATGTAGCGGCGGCTGCTGTGCCGGCAGATGTTGCCGTAGCAGTCAGCATCCCAATCAGCGCAAGCCGCAGCGCGATGATGCCTTGAATGGCTTTCTGCAGCAGGATGACCTGCGCCACTAGCTTGCCGATTTCCAGTGCGCCCTTACCAACCGGCTCCGGGATTGTTTTGATGATATCAGCAAAGCCATTAACGGCATCAGTGACACCGCCAATAGCATCAATCGCTGCAGGTCCAAAGACAACACCAAGAGCTTCGCTGAGATTCTTAAATGCCGTATCTAGAGCTTTCAGCTGATTTTCCAGAGTGTCCTTCATTTGATTGAAGTCACTCTCTGTTTTGCCGGCAGCACCTTGTAAGCCTTCCAGAATCATTTGGAAGTCTTTACCAGCCTTTGCGTTAGCGGCAAATACGCCACGCATTGCCTCCTGTGAGCCAAGCAGCCTTGCCGCCGCTTCCTTGTTTGTGTCTTGCTTCTTGGCTAGCTCAGCCAGCAAACCATCAAAACCTTTGGCGTTCAAGCCGGCGAGGTTCCATTCAATGCCTAGTGCCGCCGCCGCTTCTTGGCTTTCCTTGGTTGGTTGCAGCAGTGTGTTCAACGTGGCGCCAAGGCCAGTGAACGCGATTTCGGCCGTTGCACCGTTCTTGGTAGCAGCTGCGATAAAGGCGTTTACCTCATCTAGGCTGACCCCAGCGATTGCGGCAATGGATGCAACGCGACCGAGCTGGCTTGTGTAATCCGACCATTGCACCTGGCCGAATTCAATCGCCTTGCTGATGCTGTCCGTTACCTCAGCGGCACGCGAACCGCTCATCCCGTAGGCGTTGAGCGTTTTGGTTGTAACTTCAACTACGCTGGTGACATCAACCAATCCGCCGACTGCGGCCTTTGTGGCAGCCTCCACAAGCCGCAAGTTGGCGCCGGTTTCAGTGAAACCCGCCGACAGTGCTTGATAGCTAGCGGCTGCTAACTCTGCCTTGCTGGCGACGCCATCTAGGTTGCGGCTTAGCCTTCCCAGCCCTTTATCCAACGCGGCAACATCGCCGCCAACCGTGCCAAGCCGGCGCAAATTCGTGTCAAGCTCTTTTACGTCTTGAACAACTTTGCTGATCGCGAAACCTGCGCCGAAGGCTGCTGTGAGGCTTGCGAAAGCACTTGTGAGCCCTTGAACTGCACGCTCAGTCAGCTGCGACTGCGATTGGACTTCACGTAGCTTGCTGACGGCGTTGCGGCTGTCAACGTTAATAGCAACGTTCGCAATTACGCTCACAACCGCACCCTCCTATTACCAGCAGTCTACCGGCGCCGCTTCATGCGCTTTTCTTGCTCCTCATTGCGCAGTTCATAGAACGCAGACCACAGCAAGAGTTCTTCTAATGTCATCTCTTGATTGAGCCTAGCCAATGTATAGCCAAGCTCATGGGCTACGTTCAGCTGCAACAGCAGTAAATTATCCTTACTTAGCTCCCTTTTCAGCTCTTTTCATATCTGTGGCCTCCTCCTCCGGGTTCTGGATTACAGCAAGCATCAGCGCCTGAAGGTCAGCGTCGGCTACCTCATTACGCAGCTCCGCCATCTCACCAGCCGAAAACAACCGCTGGCCGGCTTCATCCATTGCCTTGGTCACCAGCAGGTTAGCGCAAAGCCATTGGCATCATCACCGCCCGGCATCTTCTGCGCACGCTCGCGCTCCGCCATCGTCAGCGGCGTGGCATACAGCACAAATTCAGACCCATCCGACAGCGTTACCGTCCGCTTCGTGGGTTCAAGGTTTGCTGCTTTCTTGAGCCGAGAAAGTGCAGAGCCAGCCATAAATCATGGTTCAGTGCCTGCAGTATAAGCCACAAAAAAGCCCCAGCATTGCCGGGGCCGTGTCCTCACCGCATTCAGTGTATCAGGCCGAGGTGCTGAAATCGAAGGTCGGCATTCCGGTTGGGCGGAAGCTGATCTCAACCTGCTGCGCATCATCGGGGGTGACGCTACGGCTTGCGCTGAGCAGCACTGCATCCATTGCGATCGACCGGCTCAGTGCTTCGGAGGACTGCTTGTCGCTGTAGAGCTTGAACGCACAACCGATCTGCTGGCGGTACAGCACATCTTCCACCATGCGGTTGGCGAGGTTGCTGTCCTCATTGGTGACGTAGATGGTGGCGCTACCGGAGCCATCAGCAAAGCCAGGGATATACGCACGGAATGGTGCATACTGCCCAACCGGCTGACCGATGGTGGTTACGTCGATTTCAGCGCGGCTGATCTCAAAGCTCCAAGACTGCACTTGGCCCACAGCGGCGAACTCGGCATAAGCCACTTGGAACTCGTTGGGGCTAGTGATGGTGCCGCCGCTGGTCAGATCCACGGCGGTGCCGCCAGCGGTAGCAGACACCTTGAGCACACCAGTCGCAGCGGTGTACGCGATCACGTAGTAGGTGGTGCTAGCAGTCAAGCCAGCAGGCAGCGTGCCGGTGCCGGTGCCGCCAGTCTGTGAGTTGACGACCGAGAATACAACCGGATCACCAACGCGAAAGCCAAGGTATGGCGCAACGGTAATCTCATCGTCGGTGGTATCAACACCAGCAGTGCCGAAGGTGCCGACCGTGCCGGCGGGTTTGTAGTAAAGAGCGCCGGACGTACCGGACAAGACAGTGACAGCCATTGTAATGAACGGTAGTGGCTACTTCAGTCTAGATAGGCTTCAAAGGTGACAGTAACCTGCGTTTGGTAGTACGGCTCCGGTGATGCTGGCGTCACCTGCGCTGGGCCGGATGCTGCATCAAAGATGATGCCGGATAACGTCAGCCGGTCAAATAGCGCGCGAATACGCTCGGCGATGGTGTAGTTCGCCGCTGTACCTTGCCCCTGCGGCGTGAATACATTGACTACAAGCGTTCCCGTCTGCCGGTTGATCGTACGCAACGTGGCGTAGTTGTTATCACCAAAGCGGATGAAGGTCTGCAACCACGGCCGATCAGCTGGTGGCGTGAACGGCACGTTTTGATAGCTGACCTGATAGCTCGGGCTGCGTGCCATCTCGGTGGCGAGCCGGCCTTCAATAGCAGCGCGGATGGTGTTGTAGCTCATGACTGCCGGGCGATTTGATCAGCTTGCTGACGGACGAAGGTTTGGACATTCTTCGCGGCAACCTGCACCCAGCCAGCTTCCATCTGCTTGCTGCTGCCGTTAGCCAGCGGTTCCGCGTAAGGCAGATTGTTGTGCACACTGTAGATGTTACCCAAGGTTTCTTGCCCGTAGTTGAAGCGCCGAATCTCGGGCATCGGCTTGACCGGCGGATCAGTCAAGCTACGGTCTGAGTTGACCGGCGCTTGCTGCGGGCCGGCGTCGTAATTTGAGGCTGCATTCTCCCCCACCTGCCAGCTAGCGCGAAACCGGCCGGTATCAACTGGACTGGCCAGCTTGAGCTGCGTGTCAGTCTCCAACACAGCATTACGCAACAACTTCTCCATATTGCGCTCCACGTAGCTGCCCATATCTGCTAGCCGGATGTTGCGCGCCATGATCAGCCTCGTAGGATCAACTCGTAGGTGATCGCTGTATTGTCCTGCTCAATCGTATCCACGCGGATCACTTGATACGTGGCGCCGGTGATGATCACCTCATCCGCAGTCGTTGGCGCTGCCGCTAGGTCGGCCGCGGCAATCAGCAGCCGCTTATCCGTAGCGCGGATCAGATCATTCACCTCGCGTAGGTTCACGTCTTGCAGCACGCCACGCACGGCTGTGTCACTGGCGGATTCGCTGACGGTGCCGGTAGCGGGGTTGTACGTCCCAGTGGTAACACGGCGGATGGTTGCGGTGCCGCCGAATTTTGCCATCAGCTTTGATGCAGTGGCGCGTAGCGAGGTGGCGAGGGTCATGATTCAGCAGTGGTAGACATTGCGACTAATCGCACGGGGCTGGAATTTACTGCGTCACACCGTTAAGAACAATGATCCAACCGCG